>Ga0316194_10000030_pt1 | contig 58861 bp, 59 predicted proteins | sample CroRivsedime1_MG_FD_204936 | JGI IMG/M metagenome (GOLD analysis project Ga0316194, IMG submission 204936) | Coastal sediment microbial communities from Maine, United States - Cross River sediment 1 | ecosystem: Environmental > Aquatic > Marine > Coastal > Sediment | place: USA: Maine...
TGAGGGACTTTCGGCTGTCGGGAACAGCCGAAAAGCGCACATGGACGTCTGGAGCGTGTCCCGCAAGGTAAGTACCCACCGCCACTACCCCTGGGAATAGACCTACAGGTACACGGCCTCCAGGCGAGCAAGCAGCCCCCCTTCCGCATCATAGAGCTCAAGAAACAAACCACTGATCGCATAGCTGACGGTATTGCCCAGCGCGGCCAGGAAGGCCTGCTCGGTCTCCATGGTTTCAGGGCAGGCCATCATGGTGGAACCCAGTGCGGTAAATGACAGCTCATTCCCGTCCGTGTTGAACTGGCCAAAAAAGTTATTGCAGCCCGCATTGCCATGAACACGGGTCTCGGCTGAAGCCAGGACCATGTGAGCCTCTTTCATGTCCGCGGGGGTAATCACTGCCTGGGTTCCCAGCTTATCCAGCCTCCAGTACGTATCGAGAAGTTCCGCATGGGTGCTGGGCGCACATGATTTATCAGGAAGTATTTTATGAAGTTTATCCACTATTAGATTGACTTCATTACTATTTCCTTCCATAGAGGGGCGTTCCAACAGTCGACCGGTGAGCTGGGCCATGATTTCTGCACCCGCTTCAATATCGGAATTTAAATACGCGCGTTCCAATTCGATATAACCGCCTTCCATCGACACGGGATAGCTCTTGTTGTTGCGGCAATCCCGAAACAGGGCGGCATCGGCCATGTAGCGAAACATTCCTTCCAGTTCCATGCCGTGTTCTTCATCGCTGCCAGCGACGCGGACCAGCATCATTTCGACGCTGGTTCCTGCGCCACGAGTGAGCACCGGTGTCGCGGTGTCATTGATGAACAACAGCTTGCCCTGGTCGGTGATCCGCGCCTGGACGGTGTAAGTCATGCGCTCGTCAATGTCGGCCGGATTGTAATTCAGTTGGAAATGCACCGGTACCTGGCCGGGCCGCGTGATTCTCTGCCGGGCAATTTCAATCGCCGGCGCATCTGCCCGCGACACGTCCTGCAGGCTGATCTCGACCACTGCGTTGTCGCTGAGCGCCATTCTTTCCCGATAGGAAACAGTCCCGCTGACTACCGCGGCCGCTTCAGAAGATGCCGCTTCAGAAGACGCCGCTTCAGAAGACGGGGCAACAGGCTCTTGAGCGTCGCAGGCAAACAGCAGGGTGCTCAACGCCAGGAGGGTGAAAAGCAGCGTATTTTTCATGGTCGGTTTTCTTCATCTGGCAAGGCGTCGGTTTTATCGGGTCTTTCGGGTTTCGGCGCGGGTTCGCGCGACACAGCACCGGTCAAAACCAGTTTCATACCCTCCTCGAAGGTCAGGTCTACCGGCGTCAGGCAACTGCGCGGCAGGAACAGCGTGTAACCGCCGATCTGGTAGCTCATGGGCAGATACACCGCGATGGGTTCCTCGACGGTCAGCGTCAGCGGCAGGCTGCTGAAGTCTTCGCGCGTCACAAAGCCCAATTGTTCGAACTGTTGACCGGGTACCTTAACAAGCACCACCTTGCTCATCGCGACTTTGCTGTCGGGCCGGAGATAATCGATAAAATCCTGCAGCGCTGAATAGATGGTTTTAACCAGTGGTAATCGGTTCAGGATGGAATCACCCAGCGCAAACAGTTTCTGAAAAAGAATCACGTGGGTCAGCAAACCCACCAGTATGGTCATGGCAATTCCGGAGACGACACCCATCCCCGGGATGTACCAGCCCGCAGGTAGAAAACTCTTCAGTAAGCCGCCCAGGATCTGCTCCGCGCCTCTCGCGAACCACCATAGAATCGCCCCGGTAAGGGCTGCCGGAATGACCACGGCCAGTCCCTGCAGGAATAATTTACCCAGCGTATTCATGCGTGATGTTCACCTTCCGTTCACAATCTATTTGTATGATATGAAGTATGACATACTGAAGCACCGGCTTTCCCTGGTGGAGGGTTCAATGACAAGACGTCTCCTGATATGCATTGTTCTGGCCTGTTTGCTGGGTTCGTGTGCATCCAAGCCTATCGTCGATACCTACAACATTGATACGGCTCAGTACGAAAAAGACCTTGCCCAGTGTGAAGAAATTGCCGAGCAGGTCGCCAGTGGGGAAATCACCGCGAAATCCGCGGCTTTTGGCGCCGGAGTCGGCGCCGCCTATGGCGTTGTCGGTGGTAACGTAGGCAACGCTGCTGCCACCGGTGCAATTAGCGGCACAGCCGGTGGCCTGTTGAAATCGGATAATGAGAAAGCAAAAGTCACCAAGAATTGCCTGCGTCATCGCGGCTATGCCGTGCTGAACTGATGGTGCTGCTCTCAGATCCCCACTTTTGAAAGCGTCTCGATAATTTCTCTCAGGAACCGTTCGGCCACCGGGTGATCCACGGCAAACCGGGTTTCCACGGCCCTGGCCTGGTCAACCACGTTATCAAATTCATCGCCCTGTGAACCGGACTCCAGCAAGCGGTTGACCTCCTGGTCCAGTTCCCTGACCTGGTTCAGCGTTTCCGGGTCTACCGAATCGGTTTTTTCAAGCACCTGGTGCAACTGTTCAAGCAACTCTTTCAGGTTGGTGTCGTTCATTCGTATTTCTGCCGTCTCTCGCATTGCATCGATGAGTGTACTTTAGCACTTCATTGACTCATGTTCGTCAGTTATGCGCATTTCCTGTTTGGATAACGGGCTGGAGAGAAGTAGACTTGAAATCCCGACTCACACGCAAACTGCGGCAGCGGCGAGTGCGCTTGAATGGAACAACCAGACATTCAGATCAAGGAAGTAAACAGCAAGTCCGACCTGAAGGCTTTTATTTCCGTTTCCTGGCCAATCTATGCGGGTGATCCAAACTGGGTACCCCGCCTGATCGCCGAGCGTAAAGGCGCCTTCTCGCCCGGTAACCCCTTTTTCAAGCATGCTCGCTGGAAAGCCTGGATTGCCTATCGGGATGGACAGCCGGCCGGCCGTATTTCGGCCCAGATTGACGATTTGTACCTGGCGCGGCACGACGCGCAAACCGGGTTTTTTGGCATGCTGGAGGCATTTGATGACTCTGAAATTTTTGCTGCGCTATTCGGGGCTGCTGAAAACTGGCTGAAGCAGCAGGGGATGCGGCAGGTAATCGGCCCTTTCAATCTCAACATCAACCAGGAAATCGGTTGCCTGGTGGAAGGTTTCGACTCGCCGCCTTACATGATGATGGGGCATGCGCGCCCCTACTATGACTCGTCGATAAAGGCTCAGGGTTATGACAAAGCGCAGGATGTTCTGGCCTATGAACTTCAGCAGCATATGTTCGGCCTGCCGGAAAACCTGAAAAGACTGGTGGATCGGCTTGCAGACAAAATGGTGCTGAGGCGGGTGGATCGCAAAAATTCATCAGTTGAACTGGAAATCATGCGCGATATTTTCAATGACGCCTGGTCCGAGAACTGGGGCTTCGTGCCTTTCACACAGGATGAATTCAAGCATGTGGGTAAACAACTGTTCACGATAGTGCCGCCTGACTTTACCTGGATCGCTGAGGTAGACGGGGAGCCCGCAGCGTTCATGGTGCTGATGCCCAACCTGAACGAAATCATCACTGATCTGAATGGTCGCCTGTTTCCCTTCGGCTGGGCCCGGCTGCTTTGGCGGCTTAAAGTCAAATCGCCCAAAACAGGCCGGATACCGCTGATGGGGGTGCGCAAGAAGCACCAGCATACCCGCCTGGGTCCGGCGCTGGCGTTTGCGACGATACGCGCGCTGGAAAAGCCGGCGATGAAGCGTGCAATGGAAAAAATTGAAATGTCCTGGATTCTTGAACAGAACCAGGCAACCCGCAATATCATCGAGAAGGTCGGCGGTGTAGTGAGTAAGCGCTATCGCCTCTACCATAAGACCCTGGTTTGATATCGAAAAGTACATTCGCTGCCGTGGTGCTGGCCGGTGAGCGGCCGGGGGGCAGCGCGTTTAGCCGGGAGTTGGGCCTGTCGGCCAGCGTGCTGGTCGACGTCGCGGGCAAATCATCATTGCGGCGTGTCATCGAAACCCTTGAATCAAGTGGTTCGGTCAGTGATGGCGTGCTGTGTGGTCCGGACCACACAGTCTGTGAAACGGAACCTGAAATCAGCGACATCCTGGCGGAATCGTCCTTCCAGTGGCTGGCGCCGGAAACTGGCCCGAGCGCCAGTGCGCTGGCCGGAATGGAGAAATTGAATCAATTCCCTGTGCTGTTGACCGCGGGTGACCATGCCTTGCTGACCCCGGCTATTGTCGACGATTTCTGTACCCGGGCAGCAGAGCTGGATGCCGACGTCGTTTTTGGACTGGCCCCTTATCCAAGGGTGCGGGAGGCTTTTCCGGAATCAAAGCGAACGGTACTGAGATTCACTGACGGTTCTTACTGCGGCACCAACCTGTTTGCCATCCTGACCCCGCAAGGCAAGGCCGGGCCGGCTTTCTGGCGTAGCCTGGAAGCTGACCGCAAGCGCCCCTGGAAAATGGCGCGAAAAATCGGCCCGGGGCTGATCCTGAAGTTCTTTTTCAGGCGGCTTACGCTGGACAGCGTGCTGGAGTCCCTGTCACGCGCGATGGGCTGCAAAGTAGGCTGCGTGGTGATCGAAAACCCGCGCGTTGCGGTCGATGTGGATTCGGTCGCCGACCGCGACCTGGCCGTGCGGATATTGACCGGTAAAATCTGAGAGCGGTTCAGGGCTCCTGTCGAAGCAGCTCATCCAGGTGATCGGACAGGCGGTGCGCGAGCGCCAGTATGGTCAGCGTGGGATTGGCCCAGCCGCCGGTGGTAAACACTGAACTTCCGGCGATATGCAGGTTGGCGTAACCGTGCACGGTGCAGTTTTTGTCGACCACACCGGTCGCAGGGGTATCGCTCATGCGGGTCGTTCCCATGTGGTGATAGCCGCCGATGGGGTGATTACCGACGGTCGGATCGACCGGCCACGCGGTGGTGCCGTCTTCCATCCAGGGCATGGTTTCCAGGCTGCCCAGGCCCAGTCGATCGAATTCCCTGCCAACGGCGCGTGCGAATTCCAGCACCGTGCGTTTGTCCAGTTCAGACAATTGCCAGTCGAGGTCGCCGCGCCGGCAGCCCAGTGAATCGCGCTCTCCAGACAGCTTGACCCGGCTGTCCGGATTCGGCGCCTGCTCCGCCCTGGCCATCAGGTAAAGATCCATTTTCCGGGTCCGTGCGGTGGCCCTGGCCAGCGTGACCGAGACATGTTTCTGCAACCAGTCCATCACCCCGCGATAGACGTGCCAGACCCTGCGATTGCCTTTCGTCGCATTCAGATCGTGCTTCAGGTTCAGGTACACCTTTTTGCCCAGGCCCAGGCCAAGCTTCGGATCCCGCTGGATTTTGAAAGTGGCGGCGCTGTTGAGGATTTGCTTGTTGCGTTGCAGCGCTTCCGGCGCGACCAGTGCCGGCGCCAGCGGTGGACCCGATCGAGGGTACCGTTTGCGGTAGTGCGCCCAGAACCAGGCCGGGTCCTGGGTTGAGATATGGGCAATCCGGCCGTGTGGATGTTCCATGAAATAGCGGCCGACCTGGTCGGTGGCGTTGCCGATGCCGGCTTGCTCGGTATCGTCTGACAATAACAGCAGGCGGGCATTTTCGATCGCGCCGCAAGCCAGCACATAATGTTTCGCATGCACTTCAGCCTGATGGCCTTCCAGCGTGCGGGCTACCAGGTGACTCACGTCCCGGGCCGACTCACCCGCCTGGATTTTCACCACGTTGGCGTGAATGACGATCCGGACGTTGCCTGCCGACAGCAAATCGTCGATCTGCCGGCTGTTGAAGCGCTCTTTTTTGAGGTCAAAACGCCAGAACAGGTGGCCTATTTCTTCCGGGTCGAACTTGATCGGCGTGAGATTGAGCTTTTCCCACATTTCTGCGCTGTAGTCATATTCGCCCAGTTCCAGCGAATCGTGAGCGATCCTGTAGTAGGGCTCCAGGTCATCCAGCGTTATCGGCCAGCCACTGTGCGGAATCCAGTCCCTTTTTTCGAAATCGATCCGGTCCATGGGGATCGACCGGCCGCCCCAGATATTGGTCGTGCCGCCAAAAAACCGCAGCCGTGAATGCTCAAGCTCGTAGTACTCCATGCCGACGTTGTCGCCGAGGCACAGGTCCTGGGTCTGCTGTTCAAAGTCCATGCCGCCGGCTTCGAGCAGGCAGACATCGCGGCCCCGCCGCGACAGGCTGCGAGCCAGCGCGACACCGGCTGCGCCGCCGCCCACCACACAAACGTCTGATTCGAGCCGGGTAGGGGCGGAGGCATTATTGAGATCCAGCAGCATAGGGGGACAATTTACCCTCCCTTGGCGAGAAGTGAAAGAGTCAAATGCGTGTCTGGAACGGGCAAGTAACAGCCGCATTAATCCTTTAGATTGTCTGTTGCCGCCACAGGAAGCGCGTGAATTCACACTTTGTTAACCCAAACACAGTAGAATCACCGCTTAGAGAATTCAGTCCGGGTATTTGAGGGCGGCGCCAGACCCGGCTTTAACGAGGTTAATAGGATATGAAAGCCATTATCTTGAGTGCAGGCCAGGGAAGCCGGTTGATGCCGCTGACCGAGGTCACGCCGAAGTGCTGTTTGCAGCCTGGCGGTGTTTCGATCCTTGAATGGCAGATCACGCAGCTTGCCGTATCGGGAATTGACGAAGTCGTAGTCGTCACCGGGTTTGGCCACGAATTCGTGGAAGAGCTGGTTGATGAGTTCAAGAACATCAAGGTGCGGACCTTGTATAACCCGTTTTTCCGCCTGTCAGACAACATGGGCACCTGTTGGGTCGCCCGTCATGAAATGGACGGTCCCTTCGTTTTGATCAATGGCGACACGCTGTTTGAGGCCGCGGTCCTGCAGCACTTGCTGACAGATGCCGACCACTACCCGATTACGCTGGCTACCGATCAAAAGGTGTCCTACGATTCGGACGACATGAAGATCTGGTCTGAAAGGGATCGCTTGTGCCGGGTCGGCAAGACCCTGGACATGAGTCATGTCAATGGCGAATCCATCGGCATGATGGTCTTCAGCCGGGCCGGCGCAGAGATTTTTGTCAGCAAGATCGAAGGCCTGATGAAGCAGGGCGATGGTTTGAATCGCTGGTATCTGTCGGCGATTGACGAACTTGCGCAATCCGGTGTAGTTGGGATCAGTTCGATCCACGGCCTCAGCTGGTGCGAAGTGGATGATCCGGTCGACCTCGCTCACGCGGAGCAGGTCGTCAAAACCTGGCCGATACGGCCCGTAAGGGAGCGTGTGAGCGAGGAAACCGAGGCAACAACATACCAGCGGTTGCCCGGCTATCGCGAAAAATAACCCGTAGAAAAATAACCCGTTGTTTTTACCCAGCGTACCGAAGAGCCGGCCATCGCCGGCTTTTCTCATTCCGGGGGGTCGGGAATCACTTCGATCTGAACGCCGCCTTCACCGCCGGCCGACAGGTGGTCACGCTCAATGTCATATTCGATCTGTCCGCCGCTCATGCTATGTTCGTTTCGTGCAATAGTCGCATTGCCCTGCAGGCGGATGCTGTTGTTGCTGCGCTGGTAAATGATCTGGTTCGCTTCACCATGGATGGTCGCAGCTTCACCGCCAGACATCGTGACCACCCGGATGATGGCCGGCGAACCGCTGAGAATGACGGTTTCGGGGTCGTCCAGCTTTCCGTACAATGTGGCCTGGTCAGATGACAAAGACCAATCCTGTGCGGCCAGTTCGAAGCCTCCGTCGAAGTGCACGATATCGGGTAGTTCGTCCATGCGGGCGGCGGCCGAACGGATGGTCAGGGTATCGCCTGCAGAGAAACCGGTTACCCGGTTTTCCGCCGCGAACAGCGAAAGGCTCGTGCCCGCCAGGACAATTGGGCAAAATACAATCATGACGGTCAGGATTCTGAACATGGCGATGCGATCAAGGGTTTGCCCGGATCATAACAGGTCTGCCGGTCGATGATCATCGACCACTACCTGCGACGGGAGATCAGCGTGCCGTTTGCGGCAGTGAGCGGGGTGCTGGTTTCCATCTTTGTCACCTATGCCCTGACGCGATTCCTGATGGACGTGAACGCGGCCCTGCTGGCGCCCTCCGACCTGTTCAAACTGACCATGCTCAAAGCGCTCATTTCGCTGGAAGTGTTGCTGCCACTGAGCCTTTATCTTGCGGTATTGATGGGCCTGGGACGTCTGCACAGCGACTCGGAAGTCTACGCGATGCGTGCCAGCGGTATCAGCGAAATGCGTGTTTTGCGGCCGATTATCGCCGTCGCTTTCCTGCTGGCTATGCTGATTGGCCTGTTTTCACTGTTCGTCCGGCCCTGGGCTTATGCGGTTTCATATGAAATCAAGGCTCGCGTGGAGGCGGCAACCGAGGTGGATCGCGTCCGGGGCGCACGCTTTTATAATTTCGAGGAATCCGGACGCACCATTTTTGTGAAGGCGGTCTCGGGCAAAGGGCGGCAACTCGAAGAAGTGTTCATCCGCAGCGGCAACGGTGGCGATGTACAGGTGATCACTGCGGTGAGCGGTGAATTGCGCTACCTGGAACGACCCGAACACCACCAGTTGGTTCTCAATGATGCCAGTGTGTTCCGGCGAACGGAGGACGGACCGGACCTGTTTGCCGAACTGGGGAGTTTTTCGTTGTGGATGCCGGCCGGCCAGCCTGACCCGGTGGGTTACAAAACCAAATCATCCAGCACTTTCGAACTGCTGGAGTCGGATAACAATGACGACAAGGCGGAACTCCAGTGGCGTATCAGCACACCTTTGTCGGCATTGTTGCTGGCATTGCTGGCGATACCTCTGAGCCGCAGCCGCCCGCGACAGGGACGTTATGCGCGCATCCTGGGGGCAATGATTATCTACGCGGTGTATTTCAACCTGCTGGATGTGAGCCGGACCTGGGTGGAGCAGGGGACCGCCTCGACCATCTGGTGGGCGCCCGGTGCGCTGGCGGCGCTGGTGGCATTGCTCTACTTTCCCTGGAGAAAGCTGCTTCTCGCCCGCCAGCGCAGCCTGGAGCAGGTCGCATGATCCTGCTGGACCGATATATTGCGGCCAATTTCCTGAAAGGCATGCTGCCAGTTATGGTGCTGCTGTTGGCGCTGTTCAGCTTCCTTGCGCTGGCGGAAGAGCTTGAGAACGTGGGGCAGGGCACCTTTCGGCAGGTCGATGCGTTCCTGGTGGTGCTCTATACCTCGCCCCGGCGGATCGTCGACCTGATGCCGGTAACGGCCTTGTTGGGTGGCCTGATGGGGTTGGGCGCGATGGCCAATCACCAGGAACTGATCGCGGCCCGGGCTGCCGGCCTGTCCAAAGCACGGATGGCCCGCCCGGTGTTCCAGGCGACCTTGCTGTTGGCTGTCATGGTGGTGCTGATGCAGTCCATCCTGGTGCCCGCCAGTGAGCGATCAGCTTCTTCGCTCAGGCTCAAGGCGATCGAATCAACCTCCATGGGAAGCAGTAGCCGGCTGGATTTCTGGACCCGCAGCGGACAGAACTTCGTGCACGTGGGTGATGTGCTGTTCAACCAGGTGCTGGAGGACGTTGAAATCTACCAGACCGGTGACCGGGGCAAGCTCAAAACCTTCATCCAGGCTGACCAGGCAACCATTGTCGGCGCTGATACCTGGATGCTGGAAGGCGTCACCCGTACCGAACTGTCCGGGATGAGCGCGCAGGAACAGCAACTTGAGCAAATCGAATGGCAGAATCTGCTGACCCGTGAACAGACGGATATCCTGATTCTCCCGCTGGAGGCGCTGGCGCCCCATGAGCTGGTGCTCTACATCAGGCACCTGCGGGACAATGGCCTGGATACCCATCATTACAGGGTAGTGTTCTGGAAGCAGATCAGCATTGCGATTTCAGTGATCGCGATGGGCCTGTTGTCATTACCGCTGCTGGTGGGTTCCACCCGGGGAATGTCGGCCAGCCAGAGGGTTCTCCTCGGCGGCATCCTGGGTATCGTTTTCTACCTGATGCAGCAGGTCACCGGTAACCTGGCCGGGCTGCTCAACCTGGTGCCCTCGGTCACCATCCTTACGCCGGTGCTGGTGCTGCTGATGATTTCGGTGCTGGCCCAGTACTGGCCGGGTTTGCGCAAATCCCGCTCTGCCAGCAAGCTTCGGACGCAAGCCTGAACTGCCCTCCCGGACCGTCCAGGGTCATCAGCCTCATTTTGCACTGCCAGGCGCCACTCTCCGGCTCCAGGTCAAAAATCCGGTAAGAAGCCGTTTCCGCGCTGGAAGCCGATGCGGTGCAATACATCCTGGTTTCACCCAGGCGGTCTTCTCGATTGACGTGGATATGTCCATACAGCACCAGTTGAGGCTGGCGCCGCCGGATCACCGCGGCCAGGCGGCTGTCGTCTGTCAGCGCTTTGCGACGCCCGATAATGCCCGGAACCGGTGGGTGATGGATCAACAGGCAGCTGAATGCCTGTTCGTTCTGCGTCGCGTCCAGGCTTGTCTCCAGTCGCTCAAGCTGTGCGTTGCCGAGGGTTCCGGTGGCCGAAAAAATCCTTGTGATGCAGGATGAATTAATGCCGGTCAAATGAACCTGGCCTGATTTTTTGACGAAAGGATAGCCCGAGGTGTAGCTGGGGTCGCCTGCCAGGCGTTCCGGCAGGTAATCTCCCCAATACCGGTAGATGGAATCGAGTGAGTCCTGCGCGTAGTTATCGTGGTTGCCCGGCACCAGGATGACTTTCTCCGGCGGGCCGAGACTCTGCAGCCAGTGGGCCGCTTCCCTGATTTCGCTGTCCAGTCCGATATGCACGAGATCACCCGTGAGGACCAGCAGGTCCGGGTCCTGTTGACGGGCGGAATCGATCAGCGCGTCGAGCACTTCGCGGCGATGTTCATAACGCCTGTTCCGGTACCAGGAAAGATACCCGGAGCGGCGTTTGCCCCTGAGTTTCAGGAAACTCGTATCGTCCAGGTTGCTCAGGTGCGGGTCGGTTATGTGGATCAGGCGCATCAGGCTGACTATAATCGACTGACCCGCATTATGCACCAGGGAAACAGGCCATTCACATGACCATGCAAGTACTGATCCTGGGCGAGACAACCGTGAAATTATGGGGGCTCTCTGCGACAGAGCGCCTGCGCCGGCAACTGCGAGAGGCCGGAGATTTTACGCTGATAGAGTCCACCGCCGAACTCACCAGGCCAGCAACGCTATTGTTGTTGAGCGCGGATTTCCTGTTCGAGGTCCGGACCCTGTCCGCCTTCAGTACCAAAAAGGATGCATTGCTGATGCACCCAGGCTCAGGCACGCCCGCAGCAGCGGTTGTCGAAGGGGCGTCTTACCAACAGGCAATGGCCTGCATTTCCGGTTCGCTGGATCCCTTGGAATCGCCCCTGCAGGTCATTAAGCCAGCTGATCTCGCTGCCTTCAATGAAACGCTGAAAAGCGCCCAGGAGCCGTTACTCGAGCCCGTCTCGCCCGGTCGCAAGCGGGAACTCGAAAACCGGCTGTATGGCAACGCATACAAGGGCATCACGGACCTGGTTACCAAGTTCCTCTGGCCGCGGCCCGCGCGGAAAGCCGTGCAACTGGCCGCCACACTGGGGCTGAGCCCGAACCAGGTCACCAGTATCGGCCTGGTATTGGTGGTCGCAGCCTGTTACCTGTTTTATAACGGCCATTACCTGTCCGGCCTGGCGGCGGGCTGGGTCATGACTTTTCTCGATACCGTGGATGGGAAGCTGGCCCGAGTGACCGTTCAGTCCACGCAGTTCGGTAACCTGTACGACCACATCATAGACCTGGTCCACCCGCCGTTCTGGTATATCTACTGGGGCATGTCCCTGCCTGGCCTGGTGCCGGTGCTCGGTTTCGACCAGCAGCAAATGTACTGGCTGATTATTGGGGCTTACGTCGGCGGCCGGTTGGTGGAAGGCGTTTTTCCATTACTGGGAGACTGCGGCCTGTTTACCTGGCGGCCATTCGATGCCTGGTTTCGACTGGTCACAGCGCGCCGTAATCCCTGCCTGATCATCCTGACCCTGGCGGCGCTGGCCGGCCGCCCGGACTGGGGTTTCATCGCCGTGACTTTCTGGTCCGTGCTGACCACCGGGGTTCTGGCTCTGCGCCTGTTGCAGGGTGTTTTTTCGAGACTTCGCAGTGGTCCGCTGCATTCCTGGCTGAGCGCGGCAGATGTCGCAACCGGACCCCACCGGGGTGCATTCAGGGTGTTCGGCAGCACCCGGGGCGCATATGGAGCCTAGTCCCCAGCCGCCATTACGCACCCTGCAGCAGATCGTTCGTGGCCAGGTCTCGGGTACCTGTGATTTTCCGGACCAGCAAAGAGACCGTCTGCTGAACCAGGTTCGCGAACGCTACGGTGACGGGCTGCAGGCGGTCCTGATCTATGGGTCTTATTTACGCGGCAAGCGCGACACACTGCTTGATTTTTACGTCTTGCTGGACAGTTATCGCTCGATGCCGAGTACCTGGCAAGGGTGGCTATGCCGGGCGCTGCCGCCCAATGTTTACCAGATCTTCGATGGGGTGCCTCCGGACGAAATCCGGGCCAAGTATGCCTTACTGACCCTGGCCGGTTTCGAACGCGCCGTGTCGCGTGATTTTCATTCCTATTTCTGGGCCCGGTTCGCTCAACCCTGCGGGATTCTGTACTGCAGGGACGACGCCGTCGAACAACGCGTCATCGAGGCGATCAGTGTCGCCTGCAGGACCTTTACCCGCCGGGTCGTGCCTGCATTGCCTGACGGGTTCGACGCCCGCACCTTGTGGGCAGAAGGGCTGGCACGCACCTATCGCTGTGAATTCCGCTCTGAACCTCCGGGTCATGCAGAGCAGCTTTTTGAATACTGGCCGGATTACTACCGTGAGGTCACGGCATCCATCGCCACCGGCGGGGTTGACTACGAGCCTTCAGGCGGCGATGACTGGTACCTCAACAAGGCGCCTGGCGGGAAGCGCCGATGGTCACCGGCAGGCTGGTGGCTGCGACGCCTGCAGGGCAAGGTTCTGTCGACGCTGCGGATCATCAAGGCGGCCCTGACCTTCGATGGCGCGCTGGATTACCTGTTGTGGAAAATCAAGCGGCATTCCGGTGTCTACATCGAGCCTACCGCGCTGCAACGCAGGGCGCCGTTGGTTTTCGCCTGGCCGCTGCTGTTTCGTCTGTGGCGGAAAGGAGCATTCCGATGATTCCCGCAGGCAGCATGCTGCAACGTGTGCTGCGCAATTTCGGGGTGGTTATCCGTGGTCGTGCGTTGGCCGGCCTGTTTTCGGTGGCGGCGACCGGTCTGATGGCCAATGCGTTGCCGGCCGCCGAATTCGGCCTGATCGTGCTCGTACATACCTACGTGATGGTGATCCGCGGTGCGCTGAATTTCAGGACCTTCGAAGCGGTGGTCCGTTTTGGAATTCCGCTGAACGAATCCGGCGACCGGGATCGATTCAGGTCGTTGCTGCGCTCCACCCTGCTGGTGGATTATTCCGCCGGGATTTTTGCAACGCTGGTCGCCATTGCCGCCGCCCCGCTGGCCAGTTCTTTGCTTCACTGGAGCCCCGAAACCGTTTACTGGGCAATGGGTTACAGCCTGGTGATCCTGGCCACCGCCAACGGCACGCCCAACGGTATTCTGCGCGTCTATGACCGTTTTGATGCGATCGGCGTCCAGTATGCGGTTGCCCCTGCGCTGCGCTTCTTGTCGATTGGGATCGCCTGGTGGCTGGAAGCGCCGATGGAAGTGTTCATGGTCGCCTGGGGTTCCGCCTTTGCCCTCGGACATGCCTACATGTCGGTACGCGGCTTCATTGAGTTGCGTCGGCACATCAAAACGCGGTTATGGTTGGGATTCAGCCGGACCGACCTGACGCGGCGGGAAAGCGAATTCTGGAAATTCGTCAGGGTGGTCTACTGGCAGACCAACATCGACCTGTTACCCAAGCACGTCTCCGTGCTGCTGGCGGGCGCGATGCTGGGACCGGCGGCGGCAGGCCTGTTCCGGTTGGCGCGCGAGGTTTCAACGATCCTTGCCCAGCCGGCACTGGTGCTCAGGGAAGTACTGTTTCCGGACCTGACCCGCAGTGTTCACATGGACGACGGCAATATCCATTCTGTGCCTATCAAGACCGCAGTGGTCGCGGGTGTGGTCGGACTGCTTTTTGTCGCTCTTGCGGTCGTGTTCGGAGAGTCGCTGCTGGGGATCGTGGGCGATGAATACGTTGCCGCTGCTCCGTTGCTGAGCCTGCTGTTGCTGGCCGCTTCATTCGACCTGGCCAGCGCTTCACTGCGGGCGGCCGCTTACGCGATGGGACAGGCCGCGTCGATTCTGAACATACACGTGGTTGGTATCTTGACTTATATCGGCGCGTTTTTTGTGCTCACGCCGCCACTGGGATTAGTGGGCCCGGGTCTGGCAGCGGTGCTCGCCTCGTTATTGGCAATGGGCCTGACGGCCAGGCTGATCAGCAGGCTTTCTGCTCAGCCATCGGCCTGAAGCAAATGCTTGAGGCTGCCGAAAGCTTCGATGATTTGTTCGACCTGTTCGCGGCTATGGGCAGCGCTGACGCTGCAGCGGATGTAGCTGTGCTGATCCGGTGACGCCGGCGGCACCATCAGGTTGGTGTAGACGCCTTTCTCCAGTAACTGGTTCCAGAAGGGCAGGGCCGCTTCTTTTGCCCCCAGTTTGACCGCAACCACTGGACTGACCTCGGGGCCGGTTTCAAATCCCAGCTCGTTAAATCCCTGGTACAACCTGTCGGCGTTGCGCCAGAGCGTTTCACGCAGCTCAGGTCTGCCCTTCACCTGCTTCAGGGCCTCATGAGTACTGGCGATGATTGAAGGGCTGGACGAAGCAGTGAATATGAACGGACGGGACAGGTACCGCAGCAGGTCGAGTTCCGGGTGCCGGCTGACGCAAAAGCCACCCATCGCGCCCAGGCTTTTACTGAAGGTGCCGACAAAAAAGTCTACCTGGTCCATCACTCCCTGCGCTTCTGCCACGCCGCAGCCGTTATCACCATAAACGCCCAGCGAATGGGCTTCATCCACCAGCAGCAGGGCGCCGTACTTTTCTTTCAGAGCCGCTATTTCCACCAGGGGCGCACAGTCTCCCATGACGCTGTACAGGCCCTCGGTAACGATCAGGCAGTCCTGCGCGCGCTCTCCGAGTCTCTGCAGGCGTTTTTCGAGGCTCTCGACATCGTTGTGTCTGAACCGGAAGATATCGGCGCCGCTCATCTGGCAGCCGTCGTATAAGCTGGCGTGGGCATCGGCATCCAGCAGCACCGCATCACCGGGGTTCAGCAGGGCCACCAGTGTCCCCAGGTTGGCCGCGTAGCCGGTCGAGAAAACCATGCCATGGCCGACCTTGAAAAAGTCAGCCAACTCCTGTTCGAGAGCCGCATGCGCCGAAAAACTTCCATTGGCCATGCGGGAGCCCGTGGTGCCGGTGCCTTGAGACTCGATGGCGTTCCTGGCGGCAGCGACGCAGGCCGGGTCGAAGGTCAGCCCGAGATAATTGTTGGTCCCCGCGAGGATGGTGTTGCGGCCTTCGACAATACCCTCGGTCGGCGAAAGGATTTGCTCCATCACCACTGCGGTCGGGTCGTGTCCGCCGACGCTGAGCTGTTCGCGAATGGCCCTGGCCGATTCGAATTTGTCCAGTAAACCCATACGGCTATCCGTCAGCCAGACAGATCTTTGTCGACGATAACCGCCAGGTCGTGGACGGTGTGAGTGTTGGACAGGCTGTTCATATCGATCATGACGTCAAAGGCTTCTTCCAGTTCCATCATGAATTCCATCACCTGGAACGAGTCCATTGTGAAGTCGGACACCAGGTTGGTTTCCCCGGTAATTTCACCATGTGCTTCCAGTTCCGGATGGTTGCTGGATTCCAGGTAGCTCGCCAGCAGAAGTTTGATGCGTTGCTCGATTTCATGGATGCGGGTGTTCACTGGGTGTCTCCATTAAATATTTTCGGTCAATCCCCCGATTCCCGAAACAGCGAATCGACACCCTGTTCAAGGGTGATTTCAGGAGACCATCCGGTAGCCTGGTTCAGAGCCGTATTGTTGCACAGCCAGTCGGGTTGCGTTAATTCCCTGGCCTTGCCTGGGGTCATCATTGGAGCATAGCCCAGCAGGCGGGACAAGAAGAGATTTATGCTGCCCGCGCCAAACAGAATCCAGTGGGGAATATTCAGCCGGTAGTGGCGACCTTTTTTGCAAGCCTGGGCGATTTCTTCCCAGTTGTAGCCACCCTCATGCCCGTCATCCAGGGTGAAGGTCTTTCCGAGGCATTTTTCGGGCTGGTCCAACCAGGCCAGAACAGCTGAGGCAACGTCCTGGACATGAATCAGCGAGAGTTTTTGATCAACCGGGCCGGGTGGTGCAATCAGTCCCTTTCGAGCCAGTTTCAGAATCGGCAGCATTTCCTTGTCGCCCGGCCCGTATACCGCGGGAGGCCTGAAAATAGTCCAGGGAAAAGTGGCATGGGCGATCACTTCCTGTTCGCCGAGGTGCTTGCTGTTGGCGTAATCCGAGACATGCGGCCGGCTGGCGGCCAGAGACGAAATCAGCAGCAAGGGGGTGTTATGGCCAGCCTGGTTGATGGCATCGACAACGGAACGCACACCGTCGATGTTTGCCGGGCGGAAATCATCAAGGGTCCGCCCTCGCACTGAACCCGCGCAATAAATGACGGCGCGGGACTGCTTGATTGCGGAAATCAGCTGCCGGCTGTCGCCAAGATCGCAGATCCGCTTTTCAACACCCGGTTCCAGTGCGTCTGGATGACCGGATGATGGTCTGACCACGGCTATCACGCCGGTTTCTGCGTTCAGCAGGCTGGTTTGAAGGTTGCGGCCAATGAAGCCCGTTGCGCCGGTGAGCAGAACGGGATTCATGGGAATGCCGGGTCAGGCAGTCTTGCGATTGTTCCGCCGGTGACTGGGCAGACGCAGAGCCGGGGCAGGCTGCCTTTCAAGGTATGCTTCCCTGGACTGGAATCTTGACAGCTTGCCGGAAGACGTCCGGGGCAGTGTGCCGGGTCGCACCAGGTCGATAATGACATTGATTCCGAAATGTTCATGCATCAACTCGGTGATGCCCTGGCTGAGGCGGTGACGCGCTGAGTTTTCGCGTTCCTTGGTTTCTACCACCATGACGGCCAGTTCTTCCTGGCCGAAGCCGGCGACCGAGAACGCCGCAACCCCGCCGAGTCGCACGCCTTCAACACGTTGTGCAACGACTTCCATATCATTGGGCCAGATATTTCGCCCCTTGATGATGATTACGTCTTTGCTCCGTGCGGTAATGAACAGGTTGTCGCCCACCCGGTAACCGATGTCACCGGTATCCAGCCAGCCGTCATCGCTGAGAACGGCGCGCGAACTTTCTTCATCACGAAAGTAACCGCTCATGACGCTGGGTCCTCTGAGCATGATCTCGCCACACTGGCGTTCACTCACTTCATTGCCCTGCTCATCGCGAATGCAGAATTCAAAACCGGGAAGGACCTGGCCGCAATCAACATAGGCGGCCACGTTGTTGTGATCCGGGTTGACGGGTTTCGCCTCGCCGCTGCCGGACATCACTGCCTGGTCTACATAATCAACGGACAGGCCCAGGTCCAGCGGAGCGAAGCTTACCGCGAGGACACATTCCGCCATGCCATAGCAGGCGACGAAAGCGTTCGGATCGAAATTGCAGGGCGCCAATGCCTCGGCAAACGCACGCAACGGAATCGGGTTGACCTGCTCTGCACCGACACAAGCCGCCCGCCACGAACTCAGATCGTAACGTTCATAATCTGAAGGCCGCAGGCGCTTGGCGCACAGGGCATAGCCAAAGGTCGGGCTGGATGAAACGGTCCCGCGATTATCGGAAATGATTTTCAACCAGAGCCTGGGACGCATTGCGAAAGTCCTGGAAGGCAGGTAATCGGCCGATAACTGGCAGATCAGGGGCACCAGGATAAAACCGATCAGGCCCATGTCGTGGTAGTAGGGAAGCCAGGACACGAAGCGGTCTTCGTTGTTCAGTTTCAAACCGTCCTGGGCAATAGCCCGCAGGTTTTCGAGCACCGTTGCCTGATCAATTTCGACACCACGCGGAAAGCGCGTGCTGCCTGATGTATATTGCAGATAGGCTAGGTCCCCGGCCTGCACCGTCTGGAATTCAATGTCTGCCTCAGGCAGTGCATCAAATTCTTCTGGCGTACCCGCCATCACGAGGTCCATATCGGCGACAGCCTCGTGCAGGAATTCGGTGTGCGACGCAGGTGCGACGGCAATCGCGGCGTCACAGCTTTCCAGCATGCGGCGAATTTGCCCGACATACGCGGTGTGCGCACCCATCTGAATGCCCGCCGGCAGGGCGAATGGAATCAGTCCTGCGTATTGGCAAGCAAAGAAAAAGCGGTGAAACATGGGATCTGTTTCAGCAATAATGCCAACCCGGTCTCCATGCTTGAGTCCGAGCCCAAGCAGTCGCCTGGCCAGTGTCCGGGCTTCATCGCGCAATTGACGATAGCTGAGCACCGCATCCAGTTGACCCCGGTGGTCGTAGAAATTGAAACCGGAATCTCCTTCAGCAGCATAATCGAGAGCCTCCGCCAGGTTAGCGAAACCGTCGCTCTTAATTGGAAGCTTTTTGTTGACAGGCGTTGGCTGCATTGAGCTTTCTGTTTTAGTTTTCTGCCCGAAAGTAATTTTTGAATCCATCATCAAGGGCCTTTGTGGGTCAAAGTGTCCGGATTTTTACAGTCGCCGTCAAGCTATCTAACGCCTATTTAACAAACCCCAAACCAATCGTTTGGAGGTTTTTACAACGCCTGTAACAATCCAATTCGTATTGCTTCAGACGCAATTTATGCTAACGAGCGTTATCCTACTTGTCACAACAGGACAACATATTGACTCAGATACTGTTCGGCTTAATTTTTAGCGGACACCGCTCGGGACATAATGATAACCGAAATTGATTAGATTATGGTAATAAAGCAATGCTCTTTATTTGCGCAAATACCTGTTTTCCGGGCGCAAGCTTCAAATCATCGGCGGATTTACGGGTGATGCTGGCGATCAGAGGCACCTGGGAGGTCATTAATCTTACCGTTACCTGGGCAGCGCCGGCGGGTGAAATGTCGTCTACTACTGCTGGAAATATGTTCAGAATACTGGTGCCAGTCTGGTGCTCGAGGGTCAGGCTTACGTCGCGCGCGGCAAGCCTCAGGCGGGCGGGCGTGCCAACCGGCAGATCGGTTCCTGCGATGGCGATCTGACCGCCGCCAAAGTCCATCAAGGTTAATTGGTACGCGTGGTCATGGGCAGCAACGACTGCCTCGATAATTGCCGATGCTTCTGTGCCTTGCGCGAGAGCGAGGTCGAGCCGGGTAAACATGTCATGGACATCACCTGCTGCCTTGACCCTGCCGGAATCCAGCAGAACCAGGTGATCGGCCAGTCTGGCGACTTCTTCGGGCAAATGACTGACGTGAATGACCGGGATCTTCAATTCGCGATGCAACGACTCAATGTAAGGAATGATTTCCTGCTTCCGGTCGATGTCAACTGCCGCCAACGGTTCGTCCATCAGCAACAGTTGCGGGCTGAGAGCAAGGGCGCGGGCGATTGCAACGCGTTGGCGCTCACCCCCTGACAACGTCGCCGGCATCCGCTGTAGCAGTTCGCCAATTTCCAGTAATTCGATGGCGCTGTCCAGTGCGATATGGCGGTTTTCCCGGGCAACGCGCTTGATGCCGTATTCGAGGTTACGCCTGATATTAAGGTGATCAAACAGGCTGGATTCCTGGAATACATAGCCCAGTGAGCGGCGATGGGTCGGCAGGAAAAACCGGTCCTGCTGCCAGATCATTTCCCCCACCCTGATAACAGCCCCGGGATGCCTGTCCAGCCCGGCAATGGCCCTGAGGATGGTCGTTTTGCCACAGCCGGAAGGGCCGAACAGAGAGGTGAATCCGCGCGCAGGAAGTTGCAGATCGATGTCGAGATCAAACTCGCCACGACGAGCTTTGAAGCGCACTTCAATGGTCATTGCCGCACCAGCCGGAAACGGCGATTCAGCCCATAGACGGCAATCAGTAGCAGGAAGCTGAGAACCAGCAGGGTAGCTGACAGCCAGTGGGCGTGGGCGTATTCGAGCCCTTCCACATGATCGTAAATGGCGATGGATGCAACCCGGGTTTGTCCGGGTATGTTTCCGCCAATCATCAGCACCACTCCGAATTCACCGATCGTGTGGGCAAAACCGAGTACCGCCGCGGTAAAAAATCCCGGCCGGGCCAATGGCACTGCCACGGTGAAAAAACGGTCGATTGGAGAGGCGCGTAACGTAGCGGCAACTTCCATTGGGCGCTTGCCTATTGCGCTGAATGCATCCTGTAGCGGCTGCACCACGAATGGCATGGAGTAAATGATTGAACCGATCACCAGCCCGGTGAACGTGAAAGCCAGGGGGCGGCCACCGGCAGCTTCCATTAGCCCGCCGACCGGGCCATTCGGACCCAGCGCCAGCAACAGGTAAAACCCGAGCACCGTGGGTGGCAGGACCAGCGGCAGGGCGACGATTGCCTCCGGAATGAATTTGAGCTTCCACTGTGTGCGCGCCAGCCACCAGGCGAGCGGCATGCCCAGCACGAGCAGGACCAGGGTGCTGATGAATGCGAGTCTCAGCGTGATAAACAGGGCTGTAATGTCAGCTTCGTTCAGCATCAGGGTGTCAGGTATCCGTGTTCAAGAATGACCGTTATAGCCTTGTCACTGCGCACATACAACATGAAATCCCGCGCTGCCGGAGTGTCCTTGAGTAACACGGCCTGTTGATCAATCGGCTGGTGCAGTCCGGCAGGCACCAGCCAGTACCTGGCCCCCGTCAGTTCCGCCTGCTGGTCGAGTTGTGAGCGGGCCACAAAGCCCAGTTCGGCATTGCCGCTGAAGACGAATTGATAGGCCTGTCCGACATTTTCACCCATGACCAGGCGTTGTTTCAGCGATTCCCGAAGGCCCAGTGATTCCAACACCTGCAGGGCGGCTTTGCCGTAAGGTGCAAGTGCAGGATTGGCGATGGCAAGGTACCGATAGTTTCCCTCCTGCAGGTATTTTTCATCCAGCGGGAGGGCTGAGTCGCCTGGCCTGAACAGTACCAGTTGGCCGCGCGCATAAGTGAAGCGGGTGGCGGGCACCGCCAGCCCGTTTTGTTCCAGCCGGGCAGGGCGTTCGCTATCGGCAGCAAAAAACGCATCGAAAGGCGCGCCGTGGATGATCTGGGCGTAGTGCTTGCCGGTAGAACCAAAAATGAGCAGTACTTCGTGCCCTGTGTCCCTCTCAAAATTCGCTGCCAGTGATGACATGGCAAGCCGAAAGTTGCTGGCTGCAGCCACCCGGATTTCATCGCCAAAGCAGGCGCTGCATATCGTTTGCTGTAGCACGAACAGGAGCAGCAGAACCCGGTATCCGGGTAAGGTTGTCCCTCGCCCGATGTTTACAGCCATTTCCTCACCCTCTGTCTGTACCGGCGGAAATCATCGCCAAAGGCGGCCTCCAGCGCCTGTTCCTCGGGCCTGATCTGGTAACGGTTTATGTACCAGGCAAAAACAACCACTATCAGCAGTGACCACAGGTTGCCAAGAAACAGCCCCCAGCCGACCAGTGCCAGGAGCAGCGCCAGGTACATGGGGTTGCGGGTAAAACGAAAAATTCCGTCATCGACCAGGTGAGAGCAGTTTTCAGGCAACAGGGGATTCACCGTGGTGTTGGCATGGTGAAAAGCAACAACACCCAAAATTCCAAAAGCCAAAGCCGCCACGACAAACAGGAACATGCTGATCAATCTCAGCTTCTCCGGCAGGGGGTAAGCCGGCGCCAGGATCGCTATCAGCCACATCAGTGCCGCGCTTACCAGGGTCACCGCTACGGGGGGGATTCTATGTTCGAGGGACCGTTTCATTTCATCCCCGGCTTCCTGTTCTGCTGCAATAGCAGGAGCGCCTCAGCCAGGAGCGCCATTCCGATCGGTTTGCAGGTTGGACTTGACTGATTTTATTCATGCCGTTGAACGTAGCCGCCATCAGGCAAAGATACCATGCAAATACCAACCCCGGCGGGGCTTGTATTCGCGGAAAGCCCACAAGGTGCTGCCATGGTTGTCACGGACGATAAAGTAATCACGGCGGCAATCGCGGCCGTCCCACCAACCGCTCTCGATGCGCTCGGGTCCGGCCAGGATTTCGAAGTGTTCGATGCGGCAGGGTTTGGGGTTTGGCAGCAACCAGGGTGGGCGGTGAGCCAGGGGGATGCAATCCGGACGTTCATCCAGCGTGCGCGGGCGCCAGCTGTATTCCGGACGGTGATCCTGCACTCCGGTCAAGCCGCTGACGGCTTCGTTGCCCAGCCGGGCCTGCAGGCGCTCCGCCAGTTGCCGGATATCCTGCTGTTGTTCCGTCGGAGTATCCCGGAACAGGCTGTGCTGGCCCGCGTTGAACTTCAGCAAGGTGGCTGCTTCCAGGCGGATTTCGCGTACGGCCTGCGGCAGCTGCAAGCGCTCCATGCGTTCACGCAGTACGCTCAGCAGGCGGTCTGCGTCCTGGGTTGGAGACTGCAGGCCCAGGTTCAGCGAGGTCGATGGGTGATCCTCATACCCCAAATTGAGTTGCAGTGACTGTACCGCGTTGTCACCGCCGCGCAGCACGCCGCAAAGCTCTTCCAGCAGACGTTTCAACGGGAACAGCAATCCCTGGCAGCTGTGGATTTCTGCCGGCATTTCCAGCTGCGAAGAAAAAGTTTCGGGCGGATGATACATGGCCCGGGGATCGGGACGGGTTCCCAGGATACGCTCGAGGTAGTCGGGCAAGGCGGGGCCGAAACGACGGGTCAGTGACTTACGTGGCAGGCGCAGCAGGTCGCGAAACTGACGAAAACCCATCCGCTCCATCGACGTCCGCTGCGCCGCATCGAAGTGCAGGCGGTCCAGTGGTAACGGGCCCAGTTGCCGGCGTATATCAGCCGGTGAAGCGAGGTGCAAACCCTCAGGCGCCGCCAGCCAGGCAGCTTCGGGGGTTGGCGCCGAGCCGGCCAGGGCTTGATAACCCAAATCTCCGAGTTCCTGCCGCAGGCGTTGGCCCAACTGCTCTGTGCGGCCGAACAGGCGCTTGCTGGCCGCTGTTTCAAGAAACAGGCCATTGCGGCTGCTCGGCATGCAGACCTGGCTGCTGTACTGGTAACACCATGCGGCCAGGCGTTGCAGGGCCTGTCGCTCGGCCGCACCGTTGGATTCCGGCACGGACCAGTCTGCAGGCGGGAGGCTAGTGCTGCTTAGCCCGCGGCTGTGCAGGTCCCGCGACAGTTGCGGAAAACGAATGGCCAGCCAGCGTGGTGCTGATGGTATGTTCTGTGTAGCTTGCATGGGTTTGAGTGTGCCGCGGTTGTTTCCCATAAGCTGAGAAAAGTTGGGGGATCCAGACCGGTTCGGCGGGACGGCTTCCGCGGCATTTGAGGATGTTGATACGGATGCCGCGATGATGATCCGCGCCCAGTTGCAGGCGCAGAGCAGCAGGGGAGGATTCCTTGCTGGCGCTTGCCGGCCGGAACAGGAAGGCCAGCTTCGCGCTGCTCTCGGCGGCGATCTGCAGGCGGCGCAGGCGGCTGAAGCTGATCTGTTCAGGCCAGGCCAGTACCGCACCGCCCCGGCCGCTATGCAAGGCCTGTTCGCAGGCCCACAAGGTTTTTTTTCCGTTGCCTGTCCGCACCACCAGCAAGTGATCCAGCAATAAGCCATGTCCGTGCAGTGCGGCCGGGTAGGGTATCCATGGCGGATCCACCAGGATGACCCACTGACCCCGCTGACTGATTTCCGCCAGCGCAGGAAACAGTAGCCTCAATTCACCCATTCCGGGTTTCAGAGTCATCAGTTCGGTCAGCGCGCCCTGCGGCCAGCCATGGCCGGGCAATTGCCTGTCAAGGCGTGCATAGCCGGTGGGCAGGCTGCGCTGACTGCGGTTGTGCTGCCGGCCCCGCCATAACTGCGGCGTGTTGCGGAGCAGTTGGTTGATGGTGCTCACAGCGCCGGGCGGATGACCCCGACGCCCAGCCCCTCGATGGCGAGTTCCTGGTGCCGGAGATCTATTTCGATGGGATCGAAATCACGGTTTTCAGGAAGCAGCTGAACCCGGAAACCCTGCCTTTGAAAACGTTTGACGGTCACTTCGTCGTCCACCCGGGCCACCACGATCTGCCCATTGCGCGCTTCCGGGGTGCGATGCACGGCCAGCAGGTCGCCATCCAGGATGCCGGCATCCTGCATGCTGCTGCCTTCCACTCGTAACAGGTAGTGGGGTTTTTGCGGGAACAGTGACGGGTCTACACGATATTCGTCTTCGATGTTTTCCTGCGCTAGGACCGGGCTGCCGGCGGCTACACGGCCGACCAGCGGCAGTGGCGTGTTGGCGGACGCCGGCAATTCACCGGCAGCCAGCGGCAGCAGGCTGATGCCGCGGGCGGCGCCGCGCTCGATACCGATCACGGATTTCTTTTCCAGGGCCCTCAGGTGGGCTTCTGCAGCGTTGGGTGAACGAAAACCAAAATGCGCAGATAGTTCAGCCCTGGTAGGAGGAAATTTATTTTTTTCAATAAATTGTGAGATAAACGTGAGAATCTCTCTCTGACGAATGGTGAGTTTCTTTTCAGGCATCGTGGTGTGCTCTCAGGGATTACTATAAATATATACAGTAATAAGGTGTTGATCAACTGTTAAACTGGTTACAAAGCCTATGGTGACTGAAAAAACAACCAAGAGTCTCTGGACGAAACTGAAAGAGCGGAAGGTGATCCGGGTAGCCATCGTCTACGTTCTGGTCGGTTGGGTCATGATGCAGATCGGTGAAGTGACTTTCGAGGCGCTTGGCTTGCCGGAATGGGCGCTGAGCCTGCTGATTGTCATTGTCCTGCTGGGCTTTCCGATCGCGCTGGTGCTGGCCTGGGCCTTTGAACTGACCCCGGAGGGTATCCGAAAAGATTCGGCCGGGAGAAGCGATCAACCCAGGCAGGCAGCGCCCGAACTGGATCGCAAGGCTCCGTCTATCGCTGTCCTGCCTTTTGAGGACATGAGTGAGCACGGCGATCAGGCGTATTTCTGCGAGGGTATCGCCGAGGAAATCCTCAACGCCCTGTGCAAAATCGCGAACCTGCGTGTTGCTTCACGGGTTACTGCATTTCGTTTTGCGGGAAAAGGCGCTGATGTTCAGAACATCGGCAGAAAGCTCAGGGTGCAGACCGTGCTGGAAGGCAGTGTCCGTAAATCCGGGGACAAGCTTCGGATCACTGCGCAACTGGTCAAGACTGCGGATGGCTATCACCTGTGGTCCCGGCAGTACGACCGTGGCCTTGAAGACATTTTTGAGATCCAGGCCGAAATTGCCGACTCCATTGCCAACGCGCTGAGCGTGACGCTTAAGCGCACAAGCGCCGCCATGCAGCGTAATGTCGATCCAAAAGCTTATGATTTCTTTCTGCGCGGGCTGAGTTATTTCGCGAAGCACAACGTGCAGGACACGGTGTATGCCCGCCAGATGTTCAACCGGGCGTTGGAAGTGGATCCGGAATTTGGACGTGCCTGGGCCGGCCTGGGTTATACCTATGGCTTTGAATACATGTATTTCAACGCGGCGGATGTCAGCCGGGAAGAGGCGCTGCGAACCAGTCTGAAGGCGCTTGAATTGGCTCCGGACCTGGCGGAATCACACGTTTCCGCCGGCATTGCCCACTGCATGCTGAAGGATTACCAGGAGGCCGAGTCCCAGTTTGAAACCGCGGTTGAACTGGATCCCGAGAGCTATGACGCCTGGTATTTTTTCGGTCGCAGCAAGGTTCACGAAGGGGATCTCGAGAAAGCGCTGCAGCTGTTTGACCGGGCTTCCAGGGTCCGTCCCGAGGACTGCCAGAGCGTGTTACTGCAATCGCAGCTTTATCACAGCCTGGGCGATACCCGAAAGGAAATGGAGTCCGCGAAAAAAGGAATTGAGCGCGCCCGGGCTGTGCTTGAGCTGAATCCCGATGACAACCGTGCGCTGAACATGGGTGCGTTCGGACTGCTGCGCCTGGGCGAAAAAGAGGAAGCCAAGCGCTGGATGCAGGCTTCTGTCGAGAGCGCCCCGATGGATTCGATCGTCAATTACAACGCAGCCTGCTTTTATTCACTGGCCGGGGAAGCCGAAAAATCAATCGATTGCCTGGAACACTGCTACCTGAAGGTCGGCAACCTGAACCGCGAGTGGCTGGAACACGATTCAGACCTGGATAACGTCCGCGATCATCCGCGCTTTGCCGAAATCCTGGCTTTTTTTGACCTGTAACACGAAACCGTGTTGCTCGGGCTTACCAGCCGCCACCGCCGCCACCACCGCCACCACCGCCGGAAAAGCCGCCACCCCCCGATCCTGATGACGAACCGGGTGGAGTTGAGGCCGATGCGATGGCGGTCGAAAAAGAACTGCTGAAACTGTCGCCCAGGTGATGCAGCGCATTTATGCCGTGAAATTGACCGCTGTACCAGGCGGGGTGATAGCCGGACTGCTGCTGGTCCCGCGGCAGCTCACGGGCAAATCGCCGGCACCAGCTGTTTTCAACACCCAGGGCATAGGCGTAAGGTAAAAATGCCTCAAATACCTCGGGCGTGAGTTGCGGTGAACGCATCCGCTCGAGGCGATCCTGCTCGGCCGTGCCCAGGTACATTCTGAACCCATCGATTTCATCCATGACCTGCCGGCCAATGCGGGTGGGCGCCCGCATCAGGAAAGCAAAAAGCCCGTGCAGGCCAAGCGTCAGCAATCCGTAGGTGATCCAGAGGGCAGGCCCGCCATCAAGAAATATTGCGATGATGGCGGCCGCAATCGAAATCAGCACGGCCGGAACAATATACATGCTGTTGTAGTGAAACAACTGGCCCAGGTATTCTCTTTTAAGCTCTTTCTTCAAGGCCTGGGCCGCGCCCCGGAATTGCGCATGGTTTTCATTATCCATGCCAATGCTCGAATTCCGGCCCGGTAGCAGCTTATCGAGCACAGCCTGCTCCCCACGAGTCAGCGGTGCAGCGGCAGCGCCCGGTAAACGGCTCAGGGTGAAGTCCTTGCCGTCTTCTTCTATCGACAGTTGCCGTTTGACGGCCAGGCTGATGATGGCGGCTGTAAACGCATTACGGTCAAATGACATGTCGTTGACATAGCGGCAGGCTGCCGGAGACAGGTTGTTGGGTGGTTCGAATAAGGGAATGATGACCCCTTTGTCTGGATCACGGCCCACCTGCAGCCAGGCCCGGACGTACCAGGCCAACGCGCCAAGCCAGCCGAGCAACAGAGCGATTGCAGCGCCGTTATCGCCAAGGAACCAGAGGAATCTCTGCTCAATAGTGGGCTCTGCAACCAGGCCTTTAGGCCAGGAGACCACGATGGTCAAACCTTCGCGAGGCTGCAATGGTCGTTGTGTCTCGAACCTTATTTTGTTGCTGGCGGTCACTTCAACGGTGGCGTCACCGTCCTGCGAGCCCTGCCGTCCGGTATAGACCGAATACGCCAACTCGCCCGGATTTGGTTGAAAGGGCAGAGTGACTGTGACCACAGCCCGGTCAATCGGAAATTCCCAGCCATGCCCGATCGCGTTGAAATACAGCTCATCGTGATTTTCGAAATACCCCAGTTGCCGGTTGGTCCTGAAGGTCAGTTCATAATCGTGCGCGCCGTTCTCAACCGTCCGGTTGGCGTTGCCTGCATAGATACGCACACCGTTGGACAGGTCCCGGGTATGCCAGGCTTCAGGTGTACCGTTGCGCTTGACCGATAGCGGGGTAAATTCGACGACCACGTGGTTGCCCAGGCGATCCCGGTAGCGGGTAGGAAAATCCCGGTATATGCCCCGGCGAATCTGCCGGCCTTCCACCTGCACACGAATCAGCTCGGTCACCCGTAGCTGGCCGCCCGGCTCGAGCAAAATGTCTGACCGATATTCGAGTATGCGTTCATCGGCCGCAGCGGTGCCTGCGAAAAGGCAGGCTGCCAGCCACGACAGCAACAGCGTCAGCCGAATCATGAGTGTTCCAGGTCGATCACGGGTGCCGAACGCTGGCTGGCCAGTTCTATTTCGAAAAACGCAGCACTGATAAAGCCGAATAACCTGGCCACCAGCATCGCAGGAAAGCTCTCTACGAAATTGTTGTTATCGCGGACGCTGCCGTTGTAATAGCGCCGTGCGAACTGCAGATGCTGTTCGACTCTGACCAGGCTTGCGTGCAGTTGTTGAAAGCCCTCGCTGGCCTTCAATTCAGGATAATCTTCAGCGAGTGCGAACAGCCTGCCCAGCGATCTTGAAAGCCCGGACTCCTGTTCGGAACGTTCAGGCAGCTGCATGCCAGGATTGCCGCGCAGCGCAGTGACCCGCTCCAGCACACGTGACTCGTGCTGCATATAAGCCTGCACCGTTTTCACCAGGTTGGGCACCAGGTCGTAGCGGCGCTGCAGCTGCACATCGATGCCGGCCCAGGCCTCGTCGACCCGGTTCCGGTTCCTGACCAGCCGGTTATAAGTCCATACCACCCAGGCCAGGACCAACAGGCCAGCTGCTAAAAATGCATAACCCACCTCTAAACGCCTTCCTTCAAAACGGCAGGTCCAGGGCGTCAGTGATAAAACGGTTCAGTGGCAGGGCGCGACGGAACCCTTCGGTCACTTCATTGATAAACTCCGGCTTTAGTGCATGGTCGGCCGGAACTTCGGTCATGATGTAAAAACTTTTGCGTTTCAGATCATCGATATGCACATGCTGTGCATCGAAGCCGCGAGGCGGACGCTTCAGCGAATCGCCCCTGATCCCACCCAGAGCCTTGACCTTGGGAGCATTTACGATCCTTGCCCAGGACCGGGCATTGTCCGCGATGAAATCCCTGATCCTGTTCAGCTGCGGACTGGCTGGGTTCCAGACACCGCCGCCATAAAAGATACCGTCCCCTGCCAGGTGCAGATAAAAGCCCGGAGCATGTGCGTCTTTGCCGGCTTCATGGCGGAATTGCACGCCGGCATGCGTCTTATAGGGTGTTTTGTCTTTTGAGAATCGCGTATCCCGGTAGATCCTGAACATGGATCCGCCATGTGGCTTCGGATTCGCTATGTAGTGTTTAGAAAGCTTGTGCAGGCGCGGCGCCATGCAAACAATGAATTCACTGATCGGATCGACGACGGATTGACGGTAACGGCCCTTGTTTTCATTAAACCATACGCGGTTGTTATTGATCTTAAGATCTTCAAAAAATGCGAAAAAATCCTTCGGAAATCCCCGGAATTCCGTCATATGGATACTCTCCCTTGGTTGAAACGGTAGACCCGCGCTTAATCTTCACTCGGTTCGACAATGGCCGGATTTGGCAGCAGCGTAACGGGTTCAGCATAACCCGTGGTGTAGCGCGGAAACGGGTGCCGATAGTAATAGGGGTAGCCGCCCCAACCTCCCCAGCCGCCCCAATAACCTCCGCGCCAACCCCAGGGCCCGTAGAAGGGGTCACTGTACCCCCGGTAACGCATCACGACCCGGCGCTTCTGCCACAAAACCAGGTCGTCGACTGCCAGTACCGGATAACGGTAATCAAAGTCATCGACTTTCCGCGTTTCGATCGCCCGAAGGCTCCCGGTCACTGTGAGTTCTCGACCCTTGGTAAAGACGAGCGGATCATGAAAACCCGGTTTGCAGGCTATGAAACGGCCCAGCGTGGAGTCTTCGAGCTTCGGCCTGAGATACTTGTCGAGGTTGCGGGACAGGACTTCAAAGCAAGTGGTGTTGTCCGAGATTTTGGAACTCAGGATAACCCCTCCCCAACGGACTTCCGACCCGAAAACGCCGGGTTCGACGCGGGCCGGTGAAATCTCCTGGTAAGTGCCCTGGATTTCCTCCGGAATGGTCGTGCAGGCGGAAACTGCCAGAGTAACGATCATAATAATCAAAAGACGCATGTGAATTTCCCTGCTCATGATGCCGCTAATCTATTGGACCGCAATCTGTAGCAATTATCTTACATCATGCTGACTTTTTATTGGGTCTGAATGCCAGTACGGCCTGCTTCAGCTCAATGAATGGGGGTGGGGTGGCTGCGTATCGGCTGCGTGAATACAGATGTGCAATCCGGTGAATGGGTTGAGTGCTGGCCGGCAACAGCTTCGAGGCGGACCGGGCGACTTCAATCGGGCCATCTGACGGCCGCGCTTCGTAACCGGCTTGCAGCAGCCGCCGGAGAAATTTCCGCCAGTATTTCTGCACCGGATCGCTGCTCGAGGGCCCCTTGATACGCATCACGATCGGGAAAACCATGGCGCCAAATACCAGCATGACGACAAACAGGATGGCCACCAGCCCCGCAGGGCCAAGGTGATCCAGGCCCAGCGGTTCGAACAGCCTGGACTGTCGTCCCGCACCATATTCGATAACCCAGTCGTTCCATCGCTGCTGGACAATATCCACGCTGTTACGCATACCTCTCAACCAGCCATAATCCAGAACATGGCGGGGTGCATTCAAAGCGCCAAGGGAGCCCTGTTCAACCCGCTCAGGAGAAACTGCAGCAGTCGGATCAACGCGGGTCCAGCCTTTTCCATTCAACCAGACTTCGGTCCATGCATGGGCGTCTGATTGCCTGACCAGCAAGTAGTCGCCCAGCGTGCTGAACCAGCCCCCCTGGTAGCCGGTGACAATGCGGGACGGTATACCGGCCATGCGCATCATGACCGCGAAAGATGAGGCGTAGTGCTCGCAAAATCCGGTTCGCGTGTCAAACATGAAATCGTCCACCGAATGTTGCCCGAGGTAGGGTGCATTCAGGGAATAGTGAAAGGGTTCCTGGTTGAAATGCTGCAACACCCTGCGGATAAACATTTCGTCATCCGGGGTTTGCCGGCGCCACTCGAAAACCATTTGCTCGGTCCGGGGGTTACTGCCCTCCGGCAATTCGAGCGCCTGCGGCAGCAGCGAGCCCGCAAGTTCGGGCGAATCGCTGAAATCCGGATTTGAGACCACTTCGTATTCGGTCAGCTGAATCACCGGCTGATCGCGGATCATCTGGAAATCCATGGTCAGGCGCGTGTCGTCAGGCTTGCTTGCCGGGTAATCCAGCGCGAACAGCCAGTTTCTCTCATTGGGTTCGAGTTGGACCGTGTATTTCCAGGAATCAGCCGTGACTTCAGGAACCTCGGGGGCTTCGATATTCCGGCCGTAAAAGCTGCTTTTCCAGGTTCTTCCATCAAAGCGCCAGAATACCGGACCGCGCCAGTATAACTGGCTGGACTCGGGCACATTTCCTGAGAACTGCACCCTGAAAGCGGGACTGTCATCCATGAACAGGTTCTGGATACTGCCCGGTGACATGGAGTCTGACAGCCCGGATTTGGAATCCAGCGTGGTATCCGGGATACCCCAAAGGGGGCTCGACAGCCGCGGAAACAGGATGAAAAAAGCGATCCCGATGGGTATGGCGAGCGCCACCAAACGGGTACTGAAACCGAGTTCAGACAGGATGGAGGCACGCACTGCCGGCGCGGGGCCCGCATGTGACCAGGCTTCCGACCTTTGCAGCTGCGCCAGCGTGACCAGCGCGAGAATCACAGTCAGGCCGCCGTAAACGGGCATGAAGATGCCCTGGGTGAACAGGAATTGCGTAGCGCACAAGAAGAGGCTGAAACTGACCACCAGGCGGGCGTCCCGCGTGCGATAGCATTCAACCATTTTCAGCGCCAGCATGATCGATAACAGGCTGACAGCCGCTCGACGCCCGGCCAGGTCGCCGTACGATATGTACAGAATGGCCAGCCCACCGGCCGTGGCCCCGTGACGCACCAGTGCCGGCAGCGGCTTCCAGTGGTAGATTTCTGCACCGACCCGCCAGGCCAGCGGCAGCAATGCGACCAGCAGCAAGGCAGGTGGCATGCTGGCCAGTTGCGGCAGCATCGCCAGGGCCAGAGTTGCGATCACCCAGAGTATGGTTTTGCGTGCGGGATCAATCATGACGCATGCAGCGCGAGGATTTCGAGGCAGGCATCCCGGTGCTCTTCTCCCAGGTCGGCGGGCAGGGCTGCGCCGGGCATTTCCAGGCTGTATGGAATCTGTCGCCGTTCGGCGCGCAGAACCCAGGCGGTCAGGATCGAAAGCTTTTCCTCGGTATCGCCGCTTCCCATCAGGTACCAGTTAAGTTCACAGGCTTCTTCGCTGGGGGATTCCATGACCCGTGAATAGAGTTTCTGGTGCCGGGCGCTGGTGCGCCAGGCAATTCGACGCAACGGGTCTCCGGTCTGAAACTCTCTCAGGCCATGAAAATGCTCCCCCTCACCCCGATGAGCCGCACCATGTTCGCCGCGGCCGGTTTTGGGTAATGGCGGCGGGGTGGTGGCGGGTTTCGGATACACCAGGCATTGAGTGCGTGGTATGACGACGGACCAGGCGCGAAACAGGCCGAGTGGATAACGGTTCTCAATGCGGAACGGTTCCATTGGCATCCAGCCGCGTTCAAACGAGAGTTGCCCAAGTGTCAGGGCAATCGTGTTCTGTGGCTCGATATCCGTGCAATCCCGATCCTCGGGAGAGACGGCTTCGATCGCAAAACGGTGCCTCTCTTCAGGATTCCGAAACAGTACCCGGAAGCGGGCGGTCTCTCCGGCAAAGACCGGCTTGGCCCGAATGGCTTCCAGCCGAAGGCCTGCCAGGTTCCGATAAGCGAGCACCGTGGTGAGTTGGCCGACAGCAGCGATCAGAAAGCTGAGCATCAGGGTCATGTTGTTATTGAAATTCAGGCCGCCGATCGCGGTGAGCGCCAAAAGCAGGCCAAACCAGAGGCCAAAGCGGGTCGGCATGACATAGATCTGCCGGTATTCCAGAGTCAGCGGGAGTTCAGTGGCTCCACGGCGCTGCCTGACGCGCTCCAGCACCCAGCTGTCAAAGCGTTGCCCTGCGCTGGAGGTCTCGTTGGCCATTGTGCTGGATAACATGGGTTCCCGTCCGTGGAATCAATTATTCAGGGAATGGGGACCTCGCCCAGCAGTTCCTGGATCTGTTCCTCCGGAGACTGGCTGAATCCGGAAGTTGGGCTCAGGCGGTGACGGCCCAAACCTGTAAAAACTGTCTTCACGTCTTCCGGTGTAACGAAGTCGCGATCGTCCAGGAAGGCCAGCGCACGGCTGGCTCGTAGCAGGGCAAGTCCAGCACGCGGTGATAGTCCTGTTTCGAACCATCGGTCATCGCGGGTTTCCTGCAGCAAGGCCTGGATATAATCCAACAGGTTTTCGCTGACATGTATTTTTTCACAATCAGCCTGTAGCGCTTTAACATCATCAGGGCTCAGCAAAGACCTGGTTCGGTCAAGCAAGTGCGCCCGGTCCTCGGTGATCAGGAGTTCCCGCTCAGCGGCGGGATCGGGATAGCCCAGCGAAAAACTGAGCAGAAAGCGGTCAAGCTGGGAGTCGGGCAGAGGATAAGTGCCCACCAGGTCCAGCGGGTTCTGGGTGGCCATGACGAAAAAGGGGCTTGGCAGAGCGTGTGTTTCATTCTCAATCGTTACCTGGCCCTCAGCCATTCCTTCAAGCAGCGCACTTTGCGTCTTCGGGGTGGCCCGGTTCACTTCATCGGCGAGAATGACCTGTGAAAAAATGGGCCCGGGATGAAACTCGAATTCATCTTTCTCCCGCTTGTAAATGGAGACACCAAGAATGTCTGCCGGCAGCAGGTCGCTGGTGAACTGGATTCTCTGGTAGTCGGAGCCGATAACGCGGGCCAGGGCATGGGCAAGAGTGGTTTTACCGACGCCGGGTACATCTTCGATCAGCAGGTGGCCGCGGGCCAGCAAGCAGCAGAAAGCCAGGCTGACCTGCTTGTCTTTCCCCAGCAAAATGGCATTGACGGCAGCCCGGGCTTCAAGCAATCGCCCATGCCTGTCTCCTGTGCTTTCCTGAGTAGAAATGACGGTGCTGTTCATATTCCCTTATCCCGTATTAAGTGACCGGACCTTCCCTGAATTGCTCGGAGTATACCATTCACTCCAAAAGCCGGTATATTCTGCAGCATGTCCGATTCCACTTCGCATACGGCCCTGATCCTGCCGGGCGGCGGCGCGCGCGGTTCCTACCAGGTTGGTGTACTCAGGGCTATCCATGAAATCACGGGGAAAACGGGCAATCCCTTCCCGGTGATTTGCGGCACATCAGCCGGCGCCATAAACGCAGTGGTCCTGGCCAGTCACGCTCATGAATTCGGCATTGGAATCGAACGGCTGGAACGCTTCTGGTCAACGATGTATTGTTCGCGCGTTTATCGCACGGACGCGTGGACCGTCCTGAAATCAGGCGTGCAATGGGGCCTGTCCCTGGCGCTCGGAGGCCGGTTGGTTGCGAACCCACGGTCACTGCTCGATAACGAACCCTTGCGAAAGTTCCTGGCTCGCTCACTGCACCTGGAGGGAATAGATACTTCAATCGAGCAGGGGGCCCTGAGGGGCCTGGGTATCACCGCCTCGGGTTATACCTGCGCGGCGGCCATCAGTTTCTACCAGGGCGCCAGTGACATCATTCCCTGGGACCGTACACGACGACATGGCCGGCCGGTCAGGATCGGGCTGAATCATTTGCTGGCATCGGCTGCCCTGCCGCTGCTTTTTCCCGCGGAACGCATCGGTAACGAATTTTTCGGCGATGGCGGCATGCGGATGCTGGCGCCACTGAGTCCGGCCATTCATCTGGGCGCGGAGCGCCTGCTGATCATCAGTACCCGTGATGAGAACCCGGATCCGCCACCGCTGGAACCGGTGCCCTATCCGTCGCTGGGTGAGATCGGCGGTTACCTGCTGGATACGATTTTCATGGATACGCTGAATGCCGATTTGAGCCGGCTGAAGCGTATCAATCGAACACTCGGAATGCTTTCCCCCGAAATGCGGGAGCAATCGCAGCTCAGGCGGATTGACTCGCTGGTTATCCGTCCCAGCCAGGATTTGCGTGAGGTCACGCATAAACATATGGGCGAAATTCCCGGGTCGGTGCGGACCCTGCTGAAGGCGCTGGGTGGCTGGGGCCGGGACTGGAGGATGGCCAGTTACCTGTTGTTCGAATCGGTTTACTGCAAGGAACTCATCGAAATGGGCTACCAGGACGGGCTCGGGCAGAGTGAAGAGATCAAGCAGTTCCTGGCCTGACTTATCGGACTGGCGGGCTCAGGCGCTTTTTGCCGCCGGCCTGAAGGCAGGATCGTCAAAGCCCTCGATCTCGGCGCGAGTGAATTCATCCACTTCGATCACCGCACGCGCTGCCTGTTGCGCCAGGCGGACGGTGGTTGCCTGGTCCTCGGTAATCACGCCACTTTCCACGGCTTTCTGAACCAGTTTTTCATAATTCTCATAAGTTACCGGTTCATTCAGCGCATTGCGGATGGCATTTTCTGCGTTGGTCGCTGTCAGGGCCAGGTGAAACGCGGTGTGTACTCGTCCACAGGCATCATCCAGGTCAGACAGGTAGACGCCGGCAACCAATCGGTCACGACTTTCGTTTTCGGTTTGCAGGATCCTGGCGATTTCTTTGCCGATTCGGTCGCCTGGGCGGGTGTAGGGCTGGCCGAGCGGAAATATGACCCACTTGATCAACCGCCCGGCTCCGGGTATCGGAAAGTTGTCCAGCACACCTTTCAAGCTGTCCTGGATCGCGTACAGGCTGTCATCCATGGCCCAGCGGACAAAGGGCAGATCGTCTTCCGGCCTGCCGTCGTCCTCAAACCGCTTGAGCACGGCGGTGCCCATGTACAGGTGGCTCAGCGCATCAGCCAGTCTGCCGGAGAGGGTTTCCCTGAACTTGAATTTTCCGCCAAGGGCCAGCAGCACCAGGTCAGAGGTAAAGCTGAAGGCGGCGCTCATACGGGTGATTTGACGGAAATAGTAAGCCGTTGGGCCACGCACCGGCGCACGGGTCGCATGGCCGCGGGAAACGCCGAGCATCCAGGCCCGCACCATGTTACTGATGATATGGCCGACGTGGGCAAACATGACCTTGTCGAAGGTCTTGCGAGCCCCCGGTCTGGGGTCCCTGGCGGCCTGCATCTCCTTCAGCAGCCAGGGGTGGGCCCGAATCGCTCCCTGGCCGAAGATGATCAGTGAGCGGGTCAGGATGTTGGCGCCTTCGACGGTAATGGAGATGGGCAATGCCTGGTAGCCATGCGCCAGGTAGTTTCCCGGGCCGGTAATGATGCCTTTACCGCCGTGTATGTCCATTGCATCGTTGACGCAACGGCGGTTTTCCTCGGTCAGTTGATATTTGAGTATGGCCGACAACACCCCGGGTCGTTCACCCTGGTCCAGCGCCACCAGGGTCAGCATGCGCGCTGCGTCCATTCGATAGGTGCGCCCGCCAATTCGGGCGAGGGGCTCCTCGATGCCCTCGAAAAAGCCGATGGGGATACTGAACTGCTTGCGAATTCGGGCATAGGCGCCGGATAGCAGGGCGGACATCTTGCCACCCGAAGTGCCAAGTGCGGGCAGGGAAATTGAACGTCCGGCGGCCAGGCTTTGCATCAGCATGCGCCAGCCCTGGCCGATCCGTTCCGGCCCGCCGATGATCCAGTCCAGGGGTATAAAGACGTCGTTACCGCGGGTAGGGCCGTTCATGAAGACTGCGCCCACCGGCATGTGCCTTTTGCCGATTTCAACACCGGGCGTATCGGTTGGGATCAGCGCGCAGGTGATGCCCAGTTCCTTTTTCTCACCCAGCAAGCCGTCTGGATCAAGGGCTTTGAACGCAAGCCCCAGCAGGGTCGCCACCGGCGCTAGCGTGATATAGCGCTTATTCCAGGTGAGTTTCAGGCCCAGCACTTGTTTCCCCTCGAATTCACCTTTGCAGACGATGCCCACGTCATTCATGCTGGCGGCATCCGAACCGGCGGAAGGGGAGGTCAACGCGAAACATGGAATTTCTTCACCGGCGGCGAGTCGTGGCAGGTAATGGTCTTTTTGCTCCTTGGTGCCGTAATGGAGCAACAACTCACCAGGCCCCAGGGAATTTGGAACCATTACGGTGATGGCGGTTGTCAGATTCCTGCTGGCCAGTTTCATGACGACCGCGGAATTGGCTTGTGCGGAAAACTCGAGACCCCCATACGCTTCCGGAATGATCATCCCGAAAAACCGGTGCTCCCGCATGAAATCCCAGAGGCGGTCGGGCAGGCGCCGCCAGGTGTCGCAAATTTCCCAGTCATCCGCCATGCGGCACAACTCTTCGACCGGTCCTTCCAGGAACGCTTTTTCTTTCGCCGATAAAGCGGGTGCCGGCAGCTTCAGCAGAGTGCGCCAACGGGGCCGCCCGGAGAATATTTCGGCGTCCCACCAGACCGTACCCGCGTCCAGGGCTTCCTGTTCTGTTTCAGATACGGTTGGCAGCGCTTTTTGAAACAGGCTGAAAAGCCGGTCGCTGATCAACAGGCGCCGCATCGGTGTAATGGCGAATCCGATCAGGGTGACTGCGACAATGCCGTTGGCGAAACGGAACCAGCTCGGGACGTAAAATAAATGACGCAATTCGGTCCAGACTACTGTGAGTACGATCATGATGGTCATGGACATGACCAAAGAGACCTTTTTGTAGGCCAGCATCAGGACCGTCAGGACCAGGATGAGAAAATAAAGGATATCCATCAGCGAATGCCATCATAAGATTCAGCGGAAGTGAGGGTCAAGAACCCGGCCACAGCCGATTGCACGAACGGGCGCATCCCCGTAAAATTAGCGGGATATATATACGGTTTTTTCTCAGTTTGAGAAAATCATAAAACCACTTAATAATCATAATGATATGAGGAGTTTATAAGTGCAAGTCGAGAGAACCTTATCGATTATCAAGCCCGATGCCGTCGCCAAGAACGTGATTGGTGAGATCTACAGCCGTTTTGAAAAGGCCGGTCTGAAAATTGTTGCAGCCCGGATGAAGCAGCTGAGTCGTGCCGATGCCGAGGAATTTTACGCTGTCCATGCGGAACGCCCGTTTTTCAATGCCCTGGTCGAGTTCATGACTTCCGGACCGGTCATGATCCAGGTACTGGAGGGTGAAAACGCAATTGCACTGAATCGCGAGTTGATGGGCGCCACTAATCCGCAGGAAGCAGCGCCCGGAACCATTCGTGCCGATTTTGCCCAGAGCATCGACGCCAACGCGGTGCACGGTTCGGACGCTCCGGAAACTGCCGCAGTGGAAATTGCCTGCTTTTTCAGCGACAGCGACATCACTTCCCGCTAGCGGTTCTGGATGTCCGTAACTGAAACACGTATCAACCTGCTGGACCTGGACGAAGTCCGGCTGAGGGAATTTTTCCAGTCAATCGGTGAGAAACCGTTTCGAGCGGAACAGATTCTCAAGTGGATTTATCACCAGGGAGTCACCGACTTTGAGTTGATGACAAACCTGAGCAAGGAGTTGCGTCAGCGGCTTGAGAGAGTGGCTGTCGTGGAACCCCCCAAAGTTCTGAGTGAGCAGGTCTCACTGGATGGTACGACCAAGTGGCTGATTGGTTTTGGCGGCGGCAACGCTGTTGAAACGGTTTTTATTCCCGAAACGAGCCGGGGCACACTGTGCATATCGTCACAGGTGGGTTGCGCGTTGAACTGCACCTTTTGCGCCACCGGCGCCCAGGGCTTCAACCGCAACCTGACCACCGCTGAGATCATCGGACAGGTATGGCTGGCGGCCCGGGCACTGGGGCATGAGCGCAATGGTATTCGGCGCATTACCAACGTGGTGCTGATGGGCATGGGCGAGCCGCTGCTCAATTTCGATGCAGTAGTACCCGCGCTGTCGTTGTTGCGGCACGATCTCGGATTTGGTTTTGCGGCCAAGCGCGTCACCTTGTCGACTGCCGGCCTGGTGCCGGGCATCGACCGCTTGCGGGAAACCATTGACGTGGCGCTGGCGGTGTCGCTGCATGCGCCGGAAGATGCGTTGCGGGAAACCCTGGTGCCGCTGAACCGCAAGTACCCGATCAGGGAATTGATGCGAAGTTGCGCCGATTACGTGTCGGATAAGCATAAGCGGACCGTCACCTTTGAATACACGTTGATTGATGGCGTCAATGACCACCCTGAGCATGCGCGGCAGTTGGTGAAACTGCTCAGGCGTCTGCCCAGCAAGCTTAACCTGATACCCTTCAATCCATTCCCCGGGACGCGCTACAGGTGCTCCACGGCAGAGCGTATCCGTGAGTTCCAGGAAATCGTCATGGCGGGGGGGTTGATTGCGACTGTCCGTAAAACCCGCGGCGATGATATCGATGCCGCCTGCGGCCAGTTGGCCGGTAAAGTGCTCGACCGTACCCGTCGAAGCCAGATGCTTCGACAACACATGCAAAGGAACTGACATGTTGAAACTGGTGCTACTGATTGCCACGCTGATGATCGTTGCCTGTGAAAGCACGCCGAAAAAATCAGATGCCTCCAAGCGTAAAGCGGCCGAAACGAATACCTCGCTGGGCCGTAATTACATGGACAGGGGGCAGTATGAAATTGCGCTTGAGAAGCTGAAAAGAGCGGTTGCAAACGATAAGACCTATGCGCCGGCGCACACCTTGCTGGGGGTTCTGTACGAAACCATTGGTGAAACCGAACTGGCCGGCAAGGAATACAAGCTGGCCCTGCAGTATGACCCGACGGACGGGGACGTGAACAATAACTATGGCGCCTATCTTTGCGCTACCGGTAAAGGCAATGAAGCAGACAAGTATTTCCTGGCCGCGGTGGATGATCCCTTCTACACCACGCCCGGATTGGCGTTATCGAACGCCGGCTCCTGTGCGCTCGAACGTGGTGATCTGGACAAAGCTGAAACCTTTTTGAGACAATCGCTGGATTATGACAGCAAGCTGGCCGGATCGCTCTTGCCGATGGCCAGGATCAGTTACCAGCAGGGTTCCTATTTACGCGCGCGGGCCTTTCTGCAGCGCTACGAAGCGGTGGGGGCCATGAACGAGGAAAGCCTCGCACTGGGGTATGACATAGAAAAAGAGCTGGGCGATGAGCAGGCAGCCAGTCGTTACCGGCAATCATTGATGGAGCGCTATCCCGGCTCCACGCAGGCTGGCAGGGTTGCCGGCCAGGATGGAAGATGAGCCGTCAGAAAGAACTGATACCGTTGCGGCCAGGTGACCTGCTTCGCTACGAACGGGAACAACAGGGAATGTCCATCGAGCTTGCCTCGCGACGTTCCAGGATCAAGCCTTCCGTGCTGGAGGCCATCGAAAGCGGCGAAACCGGGGACATACCGTCTGTTTATCTGCGTGGTTATATCAAAAATTATGCGGGCTTCCTGGGCGCAGATATTTCCGGTATCGAGGAGCACATGGAACATGTGCAGGGGGCCGAGCCCGAAGTTCGTACCGTTTTCACCGTCAACACCAACCGGAGTACCGCGGAAAAATGGCTGAAGGCATCCAGTTACCTGGCCGCTTCAGTACTGATCGCGACGCTTGCCTGGCAGTTTACCCACCAGGCTGTGCGGTTTTCTCAAGGTGATTCGCAGTTGTCTTCCGCTACGGAAGTCCCGACCGAGTCGATCGGTACGGACTCGCCGCAAAACAGGCAGGAATCGCGTCCTTCCAATACCCATCTGAACGCATCCATTGCCTCGATGGAGGTGATCGGCAAGGATCCTGCCCTGACCGGAACATCCCCGGCGGAACAGGCATGGGCAGCGATCAGCGGAAATACGGACGCAACGGATGATCCGGCGAGTCTGCAGCATCGCCTGATGATTACAACTTCCGCAGATACCTGGGTCGAGATTGCAGATGCATCCGGCAAGCAATTGGAGCTGGACCTGATCAGGGCGGGGAGCAGCCGGGAATACCAGGGGCAGGCTCCCTTCGATGTCATGATTGGCAGGGCTTCAGCGGTGGTGCTGAATATGGACGGTAGCGAAATCAGCCTGGGGCCGCATACGCGGGGCAACGTGGCCCGTTTCACGCTGCAACCACAGTGACTTCGGCTATCAATTCAATTCGTGGCATGCATGATACGCTGCCGGCAGACATGCACTTGTGGCACACGCTGGAGCGCACGGTCAAAGCCGTTTTTGCGTCTTACGGCTTCAGCGAGATCCGCATTCCCGTGCTCGAAAAAACGGAGCTGTTTGCCCGGGCGATAGGTGACGCCACCGACGTGGTCGAGAAGGAAATGTACACCTTCGAAGACCGCAACGGCGATTGGTTGAGCCTGCGCCCGGAAGGCACGGCCGGCGTCGTCCGCGCAGTTCTGCAGAATGGCCTGCTGTACGCTGCTCCGGTGCGGCTGTGGTACATCGGCCCGATGTTTCGGCGCGAACGGCCGCAGAAAGGCCGGACCCGGCAATTTCACCAGGTGGGCGCTGAAGTTTTCGGCGCGGCCGGACCGGACATCGATGCTGAATTGCTGGCGATGTGCCAGCGCATCTGGCAGTTGCTTGGGCTGAATAACATCCGGCTTGAAGTGAATTCGCTCGGGACTTCGCAGGAGCGCGCCCGGTATCGTGAAAACCTGTATGCCTTTCTGAACGACAACCGCGATAGCCTGGATGCCGACAGCCTCAGACGGCTGGAGCGAAATCCGCTGAGAATCCTGGACAGTAAGAATTCATCGGTGCAGGAACTGCTGCGCGACGCGCCCGTCCTGGCTGATTACCTGGGCGAGGAGTCGGTGGAACATTTCGATGGCTTCTGCAGCTTGCTGCAAAGCTTTGACGTGCCTTACCAGGTCAATCCGAGGTTGGTGCGGGGGCTGGATTACTACAGTCACACGGTATTCGAGTGGATTACCAGTGATCTGGGCGCACAGGGAACGGTCTGTGCCGGCGGCAGGTACGACGGGCTGGTTGAAATCCAGGGCGGCAAGCCCTGGCCCGGGGTAGGATTTGCGATGGGGCAGGAGCGGCTGGTGGAATTGATGCGCGAACAGTCGGAGCCACCGCACGAGGTACCCCATGTGTATTGCGTAATGGTCGGAGCAGGCGCTATTGATGGGGGCATGAAATTGGCCGAGCAATTGCGGCAGGGCGTCAAAGGCTTGCGCATCCAGTCAAACCTGGGCGGTGGCAGCTTCAAATCGCAGTTTAAGAGAGCTGACCGGAGTGGTGCTGCGTTGGCCATGGTTCTCGGCGAAGACGAGTTGCAGCAAAGGCGGGTCACGATCAAGCATCTGCGGGATCGGGCCGGTCAGGAAGAAATTAGCCTGGATGACGTCGAATCCTGGTTTCAGAACTACCTGCGCATGTTAAACTAACCCGTTTACATTCTGAGATTCCATCATGGTTGAAGTTTATGACGCCCACGAACAGGGCGAAATCGTCAAGAAGTGGCTGAGCGAAAACGGCAGCGCCATCGTTATGGGGCTGGTAATTGCCTTTGGCGGGCTCTTCGGATTCAAGCAATGGCAGGGCTGGCAGGAAAACAGCCGGCAGGCTGCCGCTGTCGAATTTGAGGTGATGACCGACTTGCTGTCCACCGGGCAACTGGATGCAGCGGTAGCCAATTTTCAAAACCTTCAGGACGAATACGCCAAGTCTCCCTATACCTCGATGGCGGCTTTACAGTTCGCCCGGGCCCGAATCGCTGCGAACCAACCAGACCTCGCGGTTGGACTTTATGAATTCGTGATGGAAAACGGTTATCCCAAGGCGATGAAAGTGGTTGCCCGGGAACGGCTGGCTCGTGTGCTGCTGGACCAGGGGCAGCCCGATGCTGCAATGGCGCTGATTGACGGCGCAACGGACATTACCGGCTTTGAGTCGCGGTTTGCCGAAGTCCGGGGCGATATTCACCTGGACCAGGGCAGGGTGGAAGACGCTGTTTCCGCATACCAGGAAGCGTTGGAATTGCTTGAACCCGGTGCTGGTGATCGCGGCTTCCTGGTGATGAAACTGCAGTCACTTGGCGCAGAAGTTCCGGAACCGGGAATCGGGTCGTGAAAAAGCTCGTCATCGCTTTTATAGCGGTAGGAATACTCCTCCAGGGTTGTAGCTGGATCCAGAGTTGGGGTGATGATGAGCCCAATCAGCCGGCCCCGCTGGTTGAATTCAAAACTTCGCTGAACGTCAAGAAAATCTGGAGCGTTAACGTGGGCGACGGTATGGGTAAGCAGGGCATCAGCATGGCGCCCCGCTATTCCTCCGGAGCACTGTTCGCCGCAGACCACAAGGGCAAACTGGTCGCCGTTGATGCAGAGACCGGCCGCAAAAACTGGGAACTGAAAACCGAGCAACCGTTTTCCGGTGGCCCCGGACTGGATAATGAACAGATTTACATGGGCACCATTGACGGTCGCGTCATTGCCTATGATCGCAACAGCGGAACAGAATTGTGGAATGCCCAGGTTTCCTCTGAAGTACTGACGCCTCCCGCCTCCGCGGATGGCATTGTCGTGGTGCGTTGCATCGATGGCCGGGTTTTTGGTCTCGACGTGATCAACGGCCGCCGGATCTGGATTTACGACCATAGTGTTCCACTGCTGACGCTGCGCGGCAACGCGGACCTGCTGGTCAGGGCCGGCGTGGTCTTCGTCGGCTACGACGATGGCAGTGTAGTAGCCCTGAAACTGGAAGACGGCGCCCTGATCTGGAACCAGACCATCGTCTCGCCGGAAGGCCGCACCGAGCTCGACAGGCTGGCGGACGTCGGCACGCAGATGGTAATCGTCGCCTCCGACCTGATCGTATCAAGCTATAAAAAACGCGTCGTTTCGCTGGCCGCCGATTCCGGCCGGTTGCTTTGGTTCAAGGAAATTTCCTCGGCTACCGGTGTACAGGTCGATCGCACGAATCTGGCTGTCAGCGAAGCCAATGGCGATTTCTGGATGCTGGATCGCCGCAATGGCGCAACGATGTGGAAACTGGACCAGATGAGCAACCGGGGGCTGACACGTCCCGCTTTCTACGGCAATTATGTGGTGGTGGGTGACCAGGAAGGTTACCTGCACTGGATCGATACGGATATTGGCTCATTTGTCGCCCGTGAGCGGGCCGGCAAGAAGGGGTTTGCCACGGCTCCGATCACCGTTGGTACAACGCTCTACGTGCTCACCCATGGAGGCGAACTCATTGCTTACCGTGCGGGTGCGGCACTGTAGTTTTTTCAGGGGTCAGGACATTGCTGCCCGTCGTCGCTATCGTAGGTCGACCCAACGTCGGTAAATCGACGCTGTTCAATGCGCTGACCCGAACCCGGGATGCGCTGGTCGCCGATATGCCGGGCGTCACCCGGGACCGGCAATACGGTATATCCAGGGTTGGGAAAAATCCGTGCCTGCTGGTGGATACGGGCGGGCTCGTATCCAACGCCGAGGGCATTGATTACCTGACCGCTCAACAGGTTCACCAGGCCATCGAGGAATCCGAGTTGGTGCTGTTCGTGGTCAGCGCCCGTGACGGCCTGATGGCGGAAGACAAGGAAATCGCGTCCCTGCTCAGAAAATCCTCAAGTCAGGTGGTCATGGTGGCCAACAAAATCGATGGCCTGGACGAGGAAACGGCCGTGGCCGATTTTGCCAGCCTGGGTATGGGCGACTTGCTGCCGGTGGCTGCCACACACCGCCGGGGCCTGGATTCGATGATGCGCCGGGTCGAGCAACTGTTACCGGAAGCGCCCGAAGCGGAAGAAGAAGAGACGACTGACCGTTTGCGCCTGGCCATTGTCGGCCGGCCGAATGTTGGCAAATCGACGCTGGTTAACCGCCTTCTCGGTGAAGAGCGTGTGCTGGCTTTCGACCAGCCAGGCACCACCCGCGATACGATCAGCACGATGATGGAGCGGGACGGCCAGGAATATGAGCTGATCGATACGGCTGGCGTCAGGCGCCGCTCAAGAGTGACCGAAGTGGTTGAGAAATTCAGCACGATCAAAGCGCTCCAGGCCATTGAGCGCGCCCATGTCGTGGTCCTGATGCTGGATGCAAATGAAGGCCTGACGGACCAGGACACGACCTTGCTGGGACATGTGCTGACACAGGGCCGCGCCCTGGTGATCGCTCTGAACAAGTGGGATGGACTGGACCCGGATCATCGCAAGCGCATCCGGTCAGATATGGACCGCAAACTGACTTACGTAGACTGGGCGCAACGGGTCACGCTCTCGGCCCTGCATGGCTCTGGTATACAGGAATTGATGAAGGCCGTGCAGGTCGCATGGAAGAGCGCTTTGAAAGACTTCAGCACACCGGAGCTGACCCGGGTGCTGACAGCGGCGTTTGACGCGCATCAGCCGCCGATGAAACACGGCAGGACCGCAAAGCTGCGCTACGCACACTCCGGCGGAAAATTGCCGCCGAGAATTATCATTCACGGCAGCCGCACGGACACCATTCCCGATTCCTATCGCCGGTACCTGGTCAACCGGTTTATCAAGCACTTCAAGCTCAAGGGCACCCCCGTTTTTATCGACTTTCGGGACAGCGACAATCCTTACAAGAACCGGAAAAACGTTCTCAGCCGGAGACAGCTTGAAAAACGCAAACGCCTGAAAAAATTCACTGGCAGAAAATCACGCAAGTAGTCACCGGCTGAATCCTCTCTCATGAACGAACGTCACACTGCACCCCTAGAAACCCCGGTCAGCGAAGTGGCGGATCAGGTATCGGAAACCTGCCCACTGTTCGATATAAGAACCGTGAATGAACGCCAGACCGGTGCGCCCGTGGGTTCCATCGCTCTATCCGTCGAGGAACTGCTGACAAAGGTCAGGGAATCTGCACCGGATGTGAAACTACGGGGGTGGGTGATGTGCAGCGAGGGGCTGCGGTCGCTGGCTGCGGTAAAGCAGTTATGGGCACTGGGAGGCACAGGTTTCAGCAGCGTCGCGGGTGGCTTCAGGGACTGGCGCGAAGCCGGGTTGCCGGTCGCTTTTCCAGCCGGGCTGGACTCCGGCCAGGCGGAGCGATACGCCCGTCACCTGGTCATGCCGCAGGTGGGTGCCGAAGGACAAAGAAAACTGCTGGATTCCCGCATCCTGCTGGTTGGCCTCGGCGGCCTCAATTCGCCAGTGGCTATGTACCTGGCGGCTGCAGGTGTCGGCACGCTGGGCCTGGTCGATTTTGACAGCGTCGAGCAGAGCAATCTGCAGCGCCAGGTGGTGCATGGCGAGAGCAGCGTGGGGCTTGCCAAGGCTGAATCGGCCCAGCAGCGGATACGGGATATCAACTCTGCGGTCAATACGGTCGTCATCGACCGGGAGGTCAGCCGGGAAAACGCCGCATCATTGGTGGAAAACTGGGATATCGTGATCGACGGCACCGATAATTTCGCGACCCGCTATGCCTTGAATGCAGCGTGTGTGCAGCACTCGATACCCCTGGTTTACGGTGCGGTAATGCGATTCCAGGGACAGGTGGCGGTGTTCTGGCCGGCGGCGAAATCATTGCCTGGGTCTTCCTGCTTCCAATGCCTGATGCCCCGGCCACCGGCGGCCGGCGAAGCACCAGGCTGTGCTGAAGCCGGGGTGCTGGGCGTTCTGCCGGGCATTGTGGGTGCTCTGCAGGCCAGCGAGGCATTGAAACTTGCCCTGGACATCGGGCGGCCGCTGGTCGGCGAGCTGCTGATGGTCGATGCCCTGACCATGGAGTTCCGGAAAATGCTGATCCCGGTGAACAGATCCTGTTCCTGCTGTGGTTCAGAGTCGCCAGGATGACAGGTTTCGTTCGATCTCGTGGCGAAAAGAAGGGTCATCAGGCTCGACTTTCGACGGCCAGTGTTTCAGTAACGACCCGTCTGCTGTAAACAGATATTTGAAAAAATTCCAGGTGGGCAGTATGTCCCTGGTGTATTCTTCGCGCAGGGCTATAAACAGCGGATGTGCGCCCATTCCGGTGATACTCTGTTTTTGCGTCATCGGGAATGTCACATCGAACTGGCTCGTGCAGAACGCAAGGATGGCTTCGTCGTCTCCAGGCTCCTGCGAACCGAAATCATTGCAGGGAATACCGATGACCACCAGCCCGGAAGGCCGGTATTCTTCCCACAGCGCCTGGAGTTTTGAATACTGCGATGTATAACCGCACTCGGATGCGGTATTGACAAGCAACAGTGGTTGGCCGTTCCATCGGTTTAGCGGCATGGTCACTCCCTGGAGGGAGTGGAAAACAAACTCATGGACTCGCATAGAATTTTCCTCCTTGTCTAAACTAAAATACCCCGGATCATGAACACAAGCCAACAACAATCAAAAGCAAAAATACTCGATGGAAATAAAGTCAGCCAGGCGCTGATTGAATGTGTGCGCGAATCAATCGAAGCTCACGTGGCGCAGGGAGGGCGGCGTCCGGGGCTCGCGGTCGTGCTGGTGGGTTCGGACCCGGCATCTTCAATCTATGTCCGTGCCAAACGCCGTGATTGTGAATCGGCCGGTATCATCGCCCGGGACTTTGACCTGGATGAGACCACCGCCGAACAGGAACTGCTCGACTTGATCGATCAGCTGAATGAAGATCCGGAGGTCGATGGCATCCTGGTGCAGTTACCGTTGCCGCACCACATCAATGAGGCTGCCGTGACCAATCGCATCCGGTCGAACAAGGATGTCGATGGCTTCCATGCTTTCAATGTCGGCAAGCTCGCGCTTCGTCAACCTGGTCTGAGACCGTGCACACCCCGCGGTGTGATGGCGTTGCTGCATTATTACGGGATTGCGAACCGTTCGATGCATGCAGTGGTGGTTGGCGCTTCTAACATCGTCGGTCGGCCAATGGCGCTGGAACTTCTGTTCACCGGCTCGACAGTCACGGTCAGCCATCGGTTTACCCGTAACCTGGAAGAACACGTGCGCAGCGCTGAGCTCCTGATCAGTGCGATCGGCAAGCCAGGCATCGTCAATTCAGACTGGATCAGGCCGGGGGCGATTGTCGTGGACGTTGGCATTAACCGTTTGCCGGACGGCAAAATCGTCGGCGACATTGATTTTGACAGGGCGGCGGAACGGGCCAGTTGGATCAGCCCGGTTCCAGGTGGCGTTGGCCCGATGACCCGGGCCACGCTCATGCTCAACACGGCCGAAGCTGCCGGCCTGGAAGTGCAGATGCCGTTCAAGGCTCAACCCAGGGGTTAGCCCTTAATCCTTTTCCAGGATGGCGGCAACACCCATGCCGCCGGCGGTGCAGACCGAAATCAAACCACGTCCGGAGCCGGAATTGGCAATGATTTGCGCCAGGTTGCCGACAATTCGTGCACCGGTCGCGGCAAACGGATGGCCGACGGCCAGGCTGCTGCCATGAATGTTCATCTTGGAACGGTCGATGGAACCCAGTGCGGCATCCAGCCCCAGTCGGTCACGGCAGTATTCTTCCGATTCCCACGCCGCCAGCGTGCACAGGACCTGGGCAGCAAAGGCTTCGTGAATTTCGTAATAATCGAAATCCTGCAGCGACAGGCCGGTTCGTTGCAGCATTTCAGACACCGCCACTGTCGGGGCCATCAACAGGCCTTCATCGTTAACGAAATCAACGGCGGAAGTCCGGCTTGCGGAGAGCCAGGCCTGCACCGGCAAATCATGCTCGGCAGCCCATTCCTCGGAAGCGAGCAAGACGGCGGCTGCGCCGTCGGTCAGCGGTGTGCTGTTTCCCGCCGTCAGTGTCGCATCAGCACTCTTGGAAAACACGGTTCGTAATTTGCCGAGTTTATCCATACTGCTGTCTGCGCGAATGTTATTGTCCCGGGTTACGCCGCCCCACGGTAAAACCAGCTCGTCGAAGACGCCCTCGTCGTAGGCCCGGGCTGCTTTTTGGTGACTTTCTGCCGCCAGCTGATCCTGATCTTCGCGGGAAATGCCCCATTCACGCGCCATTCGTTCGCAGTGCTGGCCCATCGACATTCCGGTTCGGGGTTCTCCGTTGGCCGGCAGAACGGGCTTCAGCTCAGAAGGGCTGAAACCCTTGAACGCCTGCATTCGCTGTTTGCCGGTTCGGGCAGCGCCGGCCTTGACCAGCCGCTGAGCAAATTTCCTGCCGAAAGTGATAGGTGGATCGGATGTGGTATCCGTACCTGCCGCGATGCCGCAGTCTATCTGTCCACTAGCGATTTTTGCGCCAATCATCATGGCCGACTGCAGGCTGGTGCCGCAGGCCTGTTGCAGGGTAATTCCCGGGGTGAGCGGTGACAGCGAGGTCGACAGCAAGGCTTCCCGCGCCAGGTTCCAGTCTTTCGAGTGGCTGGTTACCGCGCCGGCAACGACCTCATCGATCTGCTTGCCGTCCAGTCCGAACCGATCGACCAGTCCCTGGATGGCAGCAGACAGCATGTCCAGGTTGGTCTGGTTGGCGTATATGGTGTTGGAGCGGCAGAACGGAATGCGGCTACCGCCGATGACTGCAATCCTGCGTAATTGATCACTCATGTTCCTGACCCTCCTGACCTTTGTTGCCTTGCTCAAGGTAGTACAGCGGTCCACCCCGGAAAGGAGCGAAACCGGTGCCGAAGATCATGCCTGCATCTACCGAGTCACGATCCTCAACGATTCCATCAGCCAGGCAAGCCTGGCATTCGTCGAAATAGGGTTGCAGCAATTCTTTTCCGAGGGACTCCAGGTTGATGCCTTCGGTGGCGCTCCGGTCCTTCTCGGCCCGGCCCTTTTTCCATAGGTAAAATCCTTCGCCACTTTTCTTGCCCAGCTTGCCCTGGTCGACGTATGACTTGAGGACTTCCGCGTCTGCTGCAGCTTCCTCTCCACCCAGTGTACTCATCACGCCCAGGCCGACGTCCAGGCCGACCGTATCGGCGAGTTCAACCGGCCCCATCGGCATGCCGAATTGCTCGGCGGCCGCATCGATCGCTTCCTTCGCGATACCGCGTTCGCGATGAATCTGGAAGGCCTTCAGCATGTATTGGGCCAGGACCCGGTTGACCAGGAACCCGGGGCTGCTGACGACAGGCAATGGGAACCGGTTTATCTGGTTGCAGAACGCTGAGCCCCGGTCAATTTCTTCCGCTTCGGTCACAGAGTCATGGACCACTTCAACCAGTGGCATCTTGGCAACCGGGTTGAAGAAGTGCAGCCCAATCAGGCGTTTTGGATTATCCAGCACCGCCGCAATGTCCTTGAGCGGGATCGCAGAGGTGTTGGTGGCGAGAATGGCTTCCGGTTTTACCCGGGTTTCAAGTAACTTGAACAGTTCCTGCTTGGCTTCGAGGTTTTCGAAAATGGCCTCGATAATGACATCGGCCCGTGCGGCACCGTCGCCCGTCACATCCGGGATCAGACGGCTGAGTGCGCCGGCGATCCGGTCCGGTGTTTTAAGCCGCCTGGAAAAAAGCTTTTTGGCACGCTTCACAGCGGGTTCGATGTACTGCATCTCGCGGTCCTGCAGCGTTACTTCCAGGCCTTGCAGTACGCACCACGCGGCAATGTCGCCGCCCATGACGCCTGCTCCAATGACATGAACGCGACGAGCCTTGAAACCGGCACCCTTGCCATGGGCCTTTAGCCCTTCCATCAATCGGAACACGCGTCTCAGGCCCTTCGAAGTATCGCCGTTAATCAGGCGTGCGATCCGCACTGCTTCTTCGTTTAACATGCTGCGAGGGTCGTTGCCATGGTTTTCCCAGGCGTCGATCAATTCAAACGGGGCAGGGTAATGAGCGGGGTTGGCCTTGGCTGCGGTTTGTTTGCGCATCTGCCCGGCCAGGAATTTGCGAGCGGGGCCCGAGTTGCTGAGCCGTGCCAGCAGACCGGGGCCGCGGCTTTTTTTGCCAGCCAAAACTGCACGCCTGGCCGCCCATCGAAGGCCCCCGTGCGGTCCTACCAACTGGTCCACCAGGCCCAGGCCTTTTGCCTGGTGTGCACGCAACATGCGACCGGTCAGCATGATTTGCAGGGCCTGGAAACCGCCAATCTGGCGGGTTGAACGGGCGCTGCCGCCGAAGCCCGGGTAAATTCCCAGTTTGACTTCGGGGAAGCCCAGGCGCGTTTGTTCAATATTGGCGGCGATGCGGTAGTCAAAACACAATGCGAGTTCGAGTCCGCCACCAAGGCAGTAACCCTCAATGATCACGGCGGTAGGAAACGGCAGTGCTTCAACCCGGTCGAAAACATCGTGAACTTCCCGGATGAACCCCTCGGCTTCGCCCACGCTGCTGACCTGGTCGAATTCTCGGACATCAGCTCCGACGATGAACGACTTGTTCTTGCCGGATTGGAGCACCAGGCCGCGGGGGTGATTCTTTTCCAGTTCCGTCACTATTTCGACCAGTTCAAGCATGACCTCGCGCGACAGGCTGTTGCTGGTTTCCCCGCTACGATCCAGGGTCAGCCAGCAGACTTTGTCCAGGTCGTAGTCAAGACGCCAGTGGGTGAATGGGGGCTTGCTCATTTTCGGGCTCCGTACGGTGAAGTATGGTGACCCTTGATTATTACATAGATCGCAGCGTTACGGCAGTATGAATCCCGCCTTGCGCAGTCCGTGGGACAAGTCAATCAGGGGCAATCCGATGATCGCCGTCGGGTCATCGGAAGTCATCGAATCCAGCAGGCTGATCCCCAGTGCTTCCGATTTGAAGCTGCCGGCACAGTCGACCGGGTCATCGGCTTTCACATAGCGCCGGATTTCATCATCCTCCAAACGGCGAAAGCGGACCTTGGTAACCACGCAACGTTCGAACAGGAAATCGCTGCGGACGCAATGAATGGCTACCGCGGTGTGGAAGGAGACCGTTTGCTGGCTGAATTTTTGCAACTGGCGGATTGCCTTGTCCGCTGTTCCTGGCTTGCCGACAACTTCCCCCAGGCACTCGGCCAACTGGTCCGAACCGATAACGGTCGCTGCTGGAAACTGCCGGGCCACTGCCAGGCTTTTTTGCCGTGCCAGGCGTGCGACCAGGGAGGTGATGGCCTCTCCCGGAAGTGCCGATTCATCCACGTTTGGAGATTGGGTGTCAAACGGAAGGTTTAACTGTTTCAGCAGTAATCTGCGGTAAGGACTGGAAGAAGCCAGAATCAATTTCGAATGGGGTGACTGGAGCTGCATATTTGTAGTAAAATGACCCGTTTATGTGGAGCAGTTGTCTTTATATTGCAGCTGCTGATTGGAATTGTGAAGCTATGTCCCGTGAATTTCCAGACTTTATAGATCCCTGGAAGGCAGCAGACGGGCGGCGTAGTTTCCAGGGTACGATGCCTCTGAAGAGGCTGCAGCGGCTTGAATCGATGCTGGCGCCGGCAGAAAATGGCCAGTCTGACGTTAAGCTGGCTCGAAAAGACGTGGCTTTCAGCGTCCGGTTTGGATATGACGAGCAGGGACTGGTAACGATTCGGATAAACGTGAACGGGAGTTTGCCGCTTGTTTGCCAGCGCAGCCTGGAGCCGTACCAGGAAAAAATCGACCGAAGCAGTTTGCTGGTGGTCATAGAGCAGATATCCGATCAGGATGACGTGCCGGAAAGCTATGATCCCGTATTGGTGGAAAACCGACGGCTGGCCATCCAGGACATCGTCGAAGAAGAGTTGCTGTTAGCCATACCGCAGGTGCCGCGAAACCCTGAGGTTGGAGAAATTGAATTATCGACGGATGGAGAGGTCACAGTGCCGTCCGAAGCCGGGAAAGAGCAAAGCCACAAACCATTCGCCGGGTTGGCTGGGCTCATGAAGGCTGATATCAAGGATTGATCCGCAAGCCGGATCGGTCGTGAAATTGAAAATTATTTATTGATTTGACTTGGGAGTAATAGTCATGGCTGTACAAAAAAACCGTAAAACGCCGTCAAGGCGCGGTATGCGCCGGTCGCACGATTCACTCAAAGCGCCTACGCTTTCTGTGGATTCCACGACAGGTGAAACCCATCTTCGTCATCACATGACGCCTGAAGGTTATTACAAGGGCAGAAAGGTCATTGAAACTCCAGTCGTGGAATTCGACGAAGAGTAAGACCCAGCTCTGCTGAGTGAGTAAACCTGAAAAGACGGTACTGGCCCTGGACGCTCATGGCGGCGACCAGGGCCTTGCTGTATCTGTGCCCGGCGCATTGGCCGCACTGGAGTCCGACCAGGGTCTCGAAATCCACCTGGTAGGCAACGAAGGCGAATTGACTTCTGCGCTGGAGAAAGTGGGTAGCGCAGCCAGGGAGCGCCTGCGTATCCATCCTGCAGCGACCGTATTGGCCGTGGATGCCAGTCCCGCCGATGTGCTTCGGCGTGGCCGTGACAGCAGCCTCTGGAAATCCTTTGAACGGGTAGCGGCCGGCCAGGCCTCAGCCTGCGTCAGCAGCGGCAGCACGTCAGCCATGATGGTGTCTGGCGTCAAACTGCTGGGTACGCTGACCGGGATTCAACGGCCAGCCCTGATGGCGTATGCACCCAGCCTGGGAGGCCATACCGGTTTGCTGGATCTGGGTGCGAACCTCAGGGTTTCAGCACGGCAACTGGTCCAGTTCGCGGTGATGGGTTCGGTGACGGCGGCGGAAGCGGACGGGCGGGATAATCCACGGGTGGGATTGCTTAACGTGGGACACGAAGACAGCAAGGGCCATGACGTGGTCCGCGAAGCCCATGCGATCCTGCAGGACCTGCCTTTGAACTATGTTGGTTTTATCGAGGGCCATGATATCTTTGGAGGCACGGTCGATATCGCCGTATGCGACGGTTTTTCGGGAAACCTCGTGTTGAAATCGTCAGAAGGCCTGGCGCGCATGTTTCTGCAGGAATTGCGCAGCGCCTTCAACAGTAACCCGGCGAGCAGGCTGGGTGGAATGATGGCGGCGCCTTCTCTTCGAAGAATGCTGGCGCGACTCGACCCCGCCGCGCATAATGGTGCCCCTTTACTGGGCCTGAATGGCGTTGCCGTGAAGAGCCATGGCGGAACGGACGTTGCCGGCTTGACCCGGGCGATCCTTGAGGCAGGGCGCGAAGCCCGGCGCCAGGTACCTCGCAGAATCGAGGCTTCGATACACGAGTATCAACTGGAGACATCAGCGTGATTTATTCAAAAATAATCGGGACAGGAAGTTGTTTACCCGACAAAATTGTCACTAATCATGATCTGGAAAAAATGATGGATACCAGCGACCAGTGGATCAGGGAGCGCACCGGTATCCGCGAGCGCCGGGTGGTCGAAGATAACGAGACAACGGGAACCCTGGCCGAGCAGGCTTGCCTGAGAGCCATTGAATCAGCCGGTGTCGATCCGGCTGAGATCGATCTCTTCGTGATGGGCACGACGACGCCGGACCTGGTTTTTCCGAGCACCGCCTGCCTGTTGCAGAAGAAGCTCGGGTTACCTGATTGCGGTGCAATGGATATTAATGCGGCCTGTTCGGGATTCATGTATGCCTTGAGTGTCGCAGACAAGTTTGTCCGCACCGGCGACGCCAAAAAAGTCCTGGTCTGCGGTGCGGAAACCTTGTCAAAAATTACCAATTGGAATAAGCGGGACACCGCGGTGCTGTTCGCGGACGGGGCAGGGGCGCTGGTGCTCGAGGCCTCGGAAGAACCTGGAATCCTCTCGACTCACATCCATGCCAACGGTGACTACGTGGACCTGCTGACAACCAATGCCGGCGTTTCCGTGGGCTGGGAAGCGGTGAGTGAAAACGATGGCAAGCCGGAAATCCAGATGCGGGGTAATGAAGTTTTCAAGGTGGCGGTCAGGACGCTGGGTCGGATCGTGGAAGAAACCCTGGGCGCCAATGACCTGCAAAAATCCGACCTGGACTGGCTAATCCCGCACCAGGCCAATTTGCGGATTATTACCGCTATGGCCAAAAAACTGGAAATGGACATGGATCACGTGGTCGTAACCGTCGACAGGCACGGCAATACCTCCGCGGCCTCGGTTCCGCTGGCGCTTGACGAGGCCGTGCGTGACGGGCGCATCAAGCGCGGTGACCTGCTGCTGCTCGAGGCGTTTGGGGGCGGCTTTACCTGGGGTTCAGCGCTGATCAGGTATTGATGGAATTGGAGTGCGTTATGGAATTGAATCTGGGTGAACAAGTTGCAATCGTTACCGGGGCCAGTCGTGGGATCGGTGCGGCGATTGCCGACACGCTCGCTGCTGCCGGCGCCAAAGTGGCTGGCACAGCGACCACGCAGGCAGGCGCGGAAGCCATTTCGGAACGCCTGGCTGAGATCAGTACGGATGGCCGTGGTGAGGTATTGGATGTCAACGATGCCAATGGCGCCGCCGAACTGGTCGGCAGGGTCACTGCTGAATTGGGTGTGCCCACCATCCTGGTCAACAATGCCGGCATCACGCGGGACCAGATCCTGATGCGCATGAAGGAAGACGAATGGGACTCGGTGCTGGAGACCAATCTTCGATCGGTTTACCGCCTTTCCAAAGCTTGCCTGAGAGGTATGATGAAAGCGCGGACCGGCCGAATTATCAGTATTGCATCCGTGGTGGGCGCCATGGGAAATGCCGGGCAAACCAACTATGCTGCCGCCAAGGCAGGTATGATGGGTTTCTCACGTTCGCTTGCGCGTGAGATCGGTTCGAGAAATATCACAGTGAACGTGGTCGCTCCGGGCTTTATCGATACGGACATGACACGCGCCCTGGATGACAAGCAAAGAGAGGCTCTTCTGAAGGACATTCCCTTGCAAAGATTGGGAGAGCCCGAAGATATCGCAGCCACCGTGTTGTTCCTCGCTTCGGCGCAGGGCGGCTACATTACGGGGCAAACTTTTCATGTCAATGGCGGCATGTACATGATTTAGACTGGCATCGAAGCCGCATATTCTCTAAAATTGCCAGACTGAATCCCCCAAAGAGGAATGTATCTCAATGAGCAGTATTGAAGATCGCGTCAAAAAGATTGTTATCGAACAACTTGGTGTCAAGGAAGACGAAGTTACGCCCAGTGCGTCATTCGTTGATGATCTTGGCGCAGACTCCCTGGATACCGTTGAACTGGTGATGGCGCTCGAAGAAGAATTCGAATGCGAAATCCCGGACGAAGAAGCGGAAAAAATCACCAGCGTTAAGCAGGCTATTGACTACGTTCAAGCCCACATCTGATTTTTCGAAATACGCATTTTAGAAAAACGGCCGGCGTTACGCCGGCCGTTGTCGATTGGAATACCCGCTTCTTCATGAGGAAATGAAAGTGTCAGTTCGTCGAGTTGTTGTGACAGGCATGGGCTTGATCTCGCCCGTAGGTAACAGTGTTGAGTCCGGCTGGGAAGCCGTATGCAACGGTAAAAGCGGTATCGGACCGGTAACGGATTTTGATGCCTCGCTGCTCGGCACGCGAATCGCCGGCGAGATCCGTGACTTCAACGTGACCGATTACCTGACTGACAAAGAGGCGCGGCGCTATGACACCTTTGTGCACTATGGCCTGGCCGCCGCTCACGATGCCCTGAGTGATGCCGGCCTGAGCCCGGATGACGGGAAGATTGATCCCGAACGGGTCGGTTGTGCCATCGGCTCCGGAATCGGGGGTATTTCTGCCATCGAAAAAAACATGCTGATTTATCGTGACAAAGGTCCCCGGAGGATTTCACCTTTCTACATTCCGGGCGCTATCGTCAACATGATCAGTGGCATTCTTTCTATCCAGTACGGTTACAAAGGGCCGAATGTAGCCGTGGTATCGGCCTGCACAACGTCCACCCATAACATCGGCATGGCAGCTCGTATGATCAAGTACGGCGATGCGGATGTGATGGTGGCCGGGGGTGCCGAATACGCGACCACGCCGACTTCGATGGCCGGTTTTGTCACGGCCAAAGCCATGTCCACGCGCAATGATGATCCGGAGGGCGCGAGCCGGCCCTGGGACCGCGACAGGGACGGATTCGTATTGGCCAATGGCGCCGGCGTTATGGTCATCGAAGAGTTAGAACACGCCAGGGCGCGCGGCGCCAGCATACTGGCTGAACTGGTCGGTTTCGGAATGAGTGGTGATGCGTATCACATGACTGCGCCGCCGGCGGATGGCGAAGGTGCAGCCCGGTGCATGAAAATTGCGTTGCAGGACGCCAGACTCAACCCGGAGGATATTGACTACATCAATGCCCATGGTACTTCGACCATGCTCGGTGACCGGGCCGAGTCCGACGCAGTGAAAGCAATTTTTGGAGATCACGCTTACCGGCTTGCGGTCAGCTCCACAAAGTCGATGACCGGCCATATGCTGGGCGCTGCAGGCGGGGCCGAGGCACTGTTCTCGGTGCTTTCGATCCAGCACGGCATTTTGCCGCCTACCATCAACCTGGAGAACCCCGGCGAGGGCTGTGACCTCGACTATGTTCCCAATGTCGCCAGGGAACAGGAGGTAGATGTCGTTTTGTCCAATTCTTTCGGTTTTGGCGGAACCAACGGCACGCTGGTTTTCAGGCGATTCCGGGACTGACAGGGGAAAGCATGATCGAATGCCTGGTGGACGGTGAAATTTCCGATCGGATTTCCGCGTCTGACCGGGGTCTGCAATTCGGTGACGGGTTATTTGAAACCATAGCCGTGATTGGTGGGCAACCTCGTTTCTGGCAACTTCACATGGACCGCCTGGGGGCAGGCTGTGAGCGGCTGGGCATACCCGCCACACCGCAACCTGTTTTGCTGCGCGAAGTTAAAACCGTTTGCGCCGGACAATCACAATGCATCGTCAGGATTATCGTAACCCGTGGTGAATCAGAACGAACCTATTCGACCGCCGGCCTCGCGCAGGCCCATCGGGTAGTCAGCGCGCATGCCTGGCAACCCGAAGAACCTGATCCGGGCGTATTCGGTGTCCGGGCGCGCCTGTGTAATCTGCGTTTGGGCATTCAACCCGACCTGGCAGGCATGAACCACCTGAACCGCCTGGAACAGGTTTTGGCACGGGCTGAATGGGACGACCCGCTGATCGATGAAGGCATCCTGCTAGACCGTGAGGACCACGTGATCTGTGGTGTCTCAAGCAACATTTTCCTGGTGTATGCAGGGCGCCTGCTCACGCCACGTCTCGATCGCTGTGGCATTCGGGGTGTCATGCGCGCCGCCATTCTGGGCGCCTTCCGGGAACGGTGTGAGCAACGCCGATTACTGCTGGACATGCTGCCGGATGCAGAAGAGGTTTTTATCTGTAACAGCGTCCGAGGTGCCATACCACTCACCCGAATCGGGCACTGGGAATATGAAATCGGCCCGGTCACGCGGGAAGTGCGGGAGTGGCTGAAGCAGCAGTGAAAGAATGAAGAAGCTCCTGATGCTTTTTGCTGTTGCCCTGGTGCTCCTGGCAGTGATTGCCTGGACCGGATGGCAGCGCTACCAGGACTTTCTTGCCACGCCTTTGAACATCCCGGCGGACGGACAGGTGTTTGAACTCGAGGTGGGCGCCACAGGGTCGGCAATTGTCCAGCAGCTCGCTGCCATGGGACTGGCACGCCCCGGCTGGGAGTGGCGCGTATTGATGCGGCTGGAGCCTCACGTTTACCGCGCCGGTGAATATTTACTGGAACCGGGTTCAGGGCCGCAGGCCGTTCTCCATAAGCTGTCCAGTGCTGATGTTATTCAGTATCGCCTGACCGTAGTGGAGGGCTGGACCTTCAGTCAACTGCTTGATGCGCTGGCGACAAATGAAACCCTGCGGCATGAACTGGAAACCGATCCGGTTGATGCAGGGTGGCGGACCACGCTGGGACTTGAATGGGATCACCCTGAAGGCTGGTTTCTGCCGGAAACTTACCAGTTCAGCCGGGGTGATTCCGACCGGGACATCCTGCTCCGGGCGCACCAGGCGATGCAGCGGGCACTCGCCGAGGCCTGGGAAGCCAGGGATACGGGGCTGCCATTGGAGTCTCCCTACGAAATGCTGATACTGGCGTCGATCATCGAAAAAGAGACATCCATCGACCACGAACGGTCGCAAGTCGCTGGCGTGTTTATTCGCAGACTGCAAAAAGGCATGCGGCTGCAAACCGATCCAACG
>Ga0316194_10000031_pt1 | contig 57820 bp, 54 predicted proteins | sample CroRivsedime1_MG_FD_204936 | JGI IMG/M metagenome (GOLD analysis project Ga0316194, IMG submission 204936) | Coastal sediment microbial communities from Maine, United States - Cross River sediment 1 | ecosystem: Environmental > Aquatic > Marine > Coastal > Sediment | place: USA: Maine...
CAGCATGCGCTGTGCCCGGAAGAAATCAGTGATGTACGTGTCTGGTTGTTGCAGCGGCTGGGAGCCTGTCCGGGAACAGGCTAATCTACTGCGGCCAAGCCTGATTGGCCAGATTTCCCGATCATTTCCGTTAAATAGCGCCACTATTAGCCTCAAATGATCGAAAAACATGACTCAATCAGCCTTGCCCTCGCTACGATCGCTGTTCTCGGACAGCCTCCTGGGCTAATGCCGGGTCCACAACCGCGGTGCCGCAGTCATTCTGACGTGCTTTGGACAGTGCCGCTTCCGCGCGTTCGAGTATGGACTCGGCATCATCATTCTTCTGGCTCTCGGTAACACCATAGCAGGCATGGATCGGGTTCTCCGCTGAATTGTTCATATGTGTGATGCGGGTTGCCAGCTTGTCAACCAGTTGCAATGCCGCAGCCTGGGTGGTTTCCTGGAGGACCAGGATGAAATCGTGCCCGCTAGTGCAGCCCACCAGGTCTGCCCAGCGCGTCTGATCTTTCAGCAGGTAACTGATTTTGGTGATCGCCTTGTCACGATCCTGGCTGGAATCAATGCTGACACACACCAGTGAGAGGGGGGTGTTGTAGCGGCGGCTACGCGATACCAGCGGTTCCAGTGAGATCTCTATCCCGTAGCGGCTTAACAAGCCGGGTAGCTGCTCATCCTTGATGGCCTGCTGTTTGAGTGCCTTCTGCAGTGCCTCTCGTTCTTTTTTAAGGCGCATTTTTTCCGTGACGTCCTGATAAAAACGCACTGTAAGCCCTGGGTCAGCATCGATTGTAGATGACTCAACCGCCAACCAGCGTTCATCGCCATCCGGCATGATCCAGTTAACGACGCTACCCGGTCCAAGCAGGGATGCGATCAGTCCATCCGCTTGTGGTGCGCCTTTCAGGGTGGTGGCAGCCTCACCAACGAGTGCGGCGAATGCCTTGTTAAAGTCTTGTATTTTGCCATTGTCTGCAATCAGCAACATGGCGGTCGGGCAGTTATGCAGTATTGACTGTGCGGCTGACTGTGAGAGGTCTTTCATAGGCCCAGTTAAGCTCCGGTTACTTTATGATAGGTGTGGTAAGGAAAATAGCGGTCTGGCAGGACCGTACTTTAATGCCCTGCGGCCAGGTGGCTCTTAGCGGTGTTGCAAACGTTGCCGGGCCGCGCTCACCGCCTTGTGCACCTGGCTGGGTGCAGTTCCGCCCGGATGGTTGCGTGCGGCCATGGAACCTTCCAGCGTGAGCACCGCAAACACGTCGTCACCAATCTCGCTGGAAAATGTTTGCAACTCCTGCAGTGACATGGCGGACAAATCCCTGTTGTTGTCAATGCCAAAGCGCACGGTGCGGCCAACGATTTCATGGGCATCCCGGAAGGCAATGCCCTTGCGTACCAGGTAATCGGCCAGATCAGTGGCCGTGGAGAAGCCCTGCAGCGCAGCGGCAGCCATGCTGTCACGATGCACGGTGACAGCGGGCATCATGTCGGCAAATACGCGCAGCGAACCCTGCAGGGTATCAATGGTATCGAATAATGGTTCCTTGTCTTCCTGGTTGTCCTTGTTATAGGCGAGTGGCTGACCCTTCATCAGCATCAACAGGCTGACCAGGTGGCCGGTCACGCGGCCGCTCTTGCCACGCACCAGCTCCGGAACGTCCGGGTTTTTCTTTTGTGGCATGATGCTGGAGCCGGTACAGAAGCGGTCCGGCAGTTCAATAAAATCAAATTGTGCCGATGACCAGAGTATCAGTTCCTCTGAAAATCGTGACAGGTGCATCATGACAAGTGACGCTGCCGCACAGAATTCTATTACAAAATCCCGGTCACTGACGGCATCCAGTGAGTTGGCGGCCACGCTGTCGAAGCCGAGCAACCCTGCCGTATATTCCCGGTCAATGGGAAAACCGGTTCCAGCCAGCGCAGCGGCACCCAGCGGCATCACATTGACTCGCTTGCGCGCATCGAGCAGGCGCTGATGATCACGCTCCAGCATGGCTTCCCAGGCCAGCATGTGATGCCCGAAACTGACGGGCATGGCGACCTGCAGGTGGGTAAAGCCCGGCATAATCGTGTCGGCTTCGCGTGCGGCGATATCGACCAGCGCGGTCTGCAGCCGGTGAAGCGTAATGCACAGGCTGTCAATTTCATCCCGCAGGTAGAGTCGCAGATCGGTGGCAACCTGGTCATTGCGGGAACGGCCGGTATGGAGTTTTTTTCCGGTTTCACCGATGCGCTCGATGAGCCGTGCCTCGATGTTCATGTGGATATCTTCGAGCGCTACAGACCAGGAAAAATCACCCTGCTCGATGTCGGCGAGGATAGCTTCCAGCCCGGCAACGATGTCAGCGCTGTCAGCCGCACTGATAATGCCAACGTGTGCCAGCATGCGGGCATGCGCAATGGAGCCGGCGATATCATGCCGGTAGAGCCGCTGGTCGAAGTCGATCGATGCAGTAAAGGCCTCGACGAAGGCGTCCGTCGATTCTGTGAAGCGCCCGCCCCAGGGCTTTTGTGGAGAATTATCGTCTGTCATGTGGGTAACCGGAATGCCTGTTTTGCCGCAGTATAACCAATCCGGGTCGGGTTTGCGTTTGCCAACTGCGCAGCGGACTTGCATGCCGGGAAGACAGGGTTGACACTGTGGCCATGAGTTCACGCCAGGCAGCTGAAAATCACGCCATTGAGACGGCCGAGTCGTTCTTTTTACCCAGCTTCTGTGATGTTCGTATGGTGTTTGCGGTCGTGGTGATTGCCGAGTTGCTGGCCTTTATCCTGACACTGGTCAGTCCGGGCGTACTGGAAAATCCATGGGCAAATCTCGGTCTGATCTCGGTATTTATGCAATGGATTTCACTGAGCAGTGCTGCCCTGTTGTGTGTATCCAGACCGATGCTGGCGCGTCTGGGTAATACAGTGGCTGCCCTGGTGAGCTACCTGTTGGTGTTGCTGGTCACGGCGATTATCAGTGAAATGGCTTTCTATTTAATGGTTTCAAGTACACTTTTTCCGGAAGTTGGTGTTCCTCAGCATGCTGTTTTTCTGTTGCGTAACCTGATTATCAGTGCTGTCATTGCGGCGGTTGTATTGCGTTACCTGTATGTCCAGTTCCAGTGGCGGCAACAACTGAAGGCCGAAGCACGCGCACGAATCCAGGCATTACAGGCACGCATACGTCCGCATTTTTTGTTTAACAGCATGAACACCATCGCCGCGTTGACACGCTCTGCACCAGAGCTTGCTGAATCTGCCATTGAAGATTTGTCCGACCTGTTTCGCGCCTCGTTAAACAGTTCGCACGAGCAGAGTACCCTGGCAGATGAGCTGATACTGGCAAGCCGCTATCTCAATATTGAATCCCTGCGTCTCGGTGAACGCCTGTCAGTGCAGTGGAACGTGGACAGGATTCCGGCTGGCGTGAGCATGCCCCCGTTGACCCTGCAGCCGTTGCTGGAAAACGCGATCTATCACGGCATTGAACGATTGCCCGAGGGCGGAACCATTCTTGTCAATGGCGATAGTCAGCAGGACAGGATAGAAATTGCTGTCAGTAACCCGGTACCGGATACCGGGAGCTGCGGGCAACACGAGGGTAACCGTATTGCCCAGGAAAATATCCGGCAACGGCTGCAGATAGCTTTTGGAGGGCGTACAGAGTTGTTAACGTCACTGGAGGACGGTGTGTACAGGGTCATTCTCAGGTTCCCGGAAGTGGCAATCGCATGAAGATACTGGTTGTTGACGATGAAGCGCCGGCACGCGCACGATTACGGGCAATGCTGGAGGAAATCGGCGGCTATGAGGTTTGTGGTGAAGCGGCTAATGGCCGTGAAACACTGGAGCATTGTGAGAAACACCAGCCGGATGTGCTGCTACTGGATATTCGGATGCCGGGCATCGATGGACTGGAGGCGGCACAGCACCTGCTGTCCTTGCAGCAGCCACCGGCCATCATATTTACCACGGCCTACAATGATTATGCGCTGCAGGCATTTGAGACACATGCCGTTGACTACCTGTTGAAACCCGTACGACTGGAGCGTCTGCAGGATGCGTTGCAGCATGCGCGGCGCCTGACGCGGGTACAGGCGGCATCTGTGCGAGAGGGAGATGATCAATCCTGCAAGCGACAGCGTATCTGTGCCAATGTACGTGGCAGCCTGCAACTTATCCCGGTTGAAGAGATACGGTATTTTCAGGCCGACCAGAAATATGTCGTCGTCAGCACCGGTACTGCACAGCTGCTGATCGAGGAAACGCTAAAGTCACTGGAACAGGAATTTGCCGATCAGTTTGTGCGTATTCACCGCAATGCACTGGTTGCCAGGCACTACATTAGAGGTCTTGGAAAAGACGACGATGGCTGTGCGCAACTAAGCCTGGCAGGGGTCGAGCAGACGCTGGAAGTCAGCCGGCGGCACATTGCCGATGTTCGCAAGCTCGTCAAGGGACTGCAGTCCTGAAGATCGTGTCGCTGTTTGCAGCATGTTCCAGCTGACAGCTGCTGATGCTGGCGGCCAGCTCGGGATTCCTGATGCTCAGCAAGGCAGTCTCAATGCAGGCGTCCAGGTAGCCACCAAACAATTCCGGTGTATTGATGCCGATTATACGCTCGGCGAGTTCCTTGCCGTTACCATCCACAAATAACAGGGTCGGAGTAACGAATACCCGGTAGCGGTCAGAAAGCTCGCGGGTAGTGATCGACTGGCCGGTAAAATCGGTGACAGTGCTGCCATAGCCCACTTCCAGCTTCCGGAAAATGACTTTATCGCGGTATTCTCCGCCGAGCAGCATGGGTTGCAGGAAATCCTGTTCCAGCAGTTCACAGTAGCTGCAGATCATTGAAGTGAAGGTCAGCAGTATCGGCAGCTCCCGGGAACGTGCCTGACTGCCGTCCCGTTGCAGGTCGGTTGCCACGGGCACGGTCATTTCTGCATGCGGGGCGGTAGCCAGCCAAAATGAGGCAGCCAAGAATACTAGTGCTCTATCCATGTGATAATTGCGAGTTCAGTTAGCTTGTCAACGTTCACGGCAAGGCGCGCCTTGCCGACAATGGTCATTCCCTTGTCAAGAGGCGGAACGCAGTCCGTGGGCGTTGACAAGCTAACCCGAAGGGCGTCCCTGTGGTGTCCCGCCGCTACGTTCAAGTGCTCGACAAGGGAATAGCCATTGCCTTCGCACTGCGCCTTGCTGCGAAATACCACAGGGACGCTGAATCCGTAATTATCACATGGATAGAACACCAGCAGCTTGTATAATCGTTTCACTAACCCCTATTTAGTGGCGAGATAGCTATTGATGTCAATAGAACGGATCCGTATTGCAACACGTAAAAGCCCGCTTGCCTTATGGCAGGCAGAACATGTGCGTCACCGATTACAGGCCTTGCACCCCGGTTTGCAGGTCGAGTTACTGACAATGAGTACCCAGGGCGATCGCATCCTCGACAGTCCGCTGGCAAAGATTGGTGGTAAGGGTCTGTTTGTAAAAGAGCTGGAACAGGGCATGCTGGACGGTCGTGCGGACCTTGCCGTGCATTCGATGAAGGACGTACCGGCTGTTTTACCGGACGGACTGTGTCTTGGTGCCATACTGGATCGTGAGGATCCCCGCGATGCCTTTGTCTCCATGCAGTACTCATCCGTAGATGACTTGCCTGAAGGCGCCCGTGTGGGCACTTCCAGCTTGCGCCGTCAGTGCCAGTTGCGTGCCCGGCGCCCCGATCTGCAGATCCTGGACCTTCGCGGCAATGTAGGGACCCGGCTCGGCAAGTTGGATGCCGGTGACTATGACGCAATCGTGCTGGCCTGCGCCGGCCTGAAACGCCTTGGTTTGTCAGCGCGCATCACCCATGCATTGACACCCGAAGAAATGTTACCGGCGATTGCACAAGGTGTGATTGGCATTGAATGCCGCGTTGATGATCCACGTGTCAGGAGCCTGATTGAGCCATTGAACCATGATGAAACATGGTGGCGGACAGAGGCCGAACGTGCCATGAATGCCACGCTGGCAGGTGGATGCCAGGCGCCGGTCGCCGGCTATTCGCTGCTCAATGCCGGTGTTGTTGAACTGCGTGGTCTGGTGGGTCAGCCGGATGGCAGTATGGTTATTCGCGGTGACATCAGTGGTTCTGCGGAGCACGCCGAAGCGCTGGGTAAGCAACTTGCCGAGGATTTGTTATCACGCGGTGCCCGCACGATTCTTGATGAGCTGCTGAGTGACGGCTAGACGTATCCTGGTCACGCGGCCAGCCGGGCAGGCTAAACATCTGTGCGGCCTGCTTGAAGCGGCAGGCCATGAGGCCATTTCTCTGCCGACAATTGAAATTCTCAATCCTGCTGATGGCTATCGAATTGAAGCGTTAACAGATACGCTCGAGGAATATGACCTGGCAATATTTGTCAGTGTCAATGCGGTCAGAATGGGTGCTGAGTTCATCCTCAATCGGCGTGACTGGCCAGAGAATACCCGCATAGCCACGGTCGGTGCGTCTTCTGCGGAAGCACTGTTGCCGTATGGGTTATCAGTCGACCTGATGCCCGGGCATCAGTATAACAGTGAGGCCTTGCTGGCACTGGATGAGCTTCAGGATATGTCGGGTCAATGTGTCGTTATTTTCCGTGGCAACGGTGGCCGTGAAGTACTGCGCGACACACTGCTGGCACGTGGCGCCGATGTTGATTATGTGGAGGTCTATCGACGTGCCTGTCCGGCAGTGGATGTGCGGCGCATGCAGATACTATTACAGCCAGGCACTCTTGATTGCATCACGATTACCAGTAACGAGACACTGCAGAACCTGTATACAATGGCCGGATCAGCCGGGCAGCCGTTGTTAGTGAAGATTCCACTGGTGGTCATCGGCCCACGCCAGGCAATGCTGGCGCGGGAGCTGGGGTTTGTTCAGGAGCCGGTGATTGTCGCCAATGCAAGTGATGAGGCGATTGTTGCGGCTATACAGCAGCGTTAGGATACTGAAACAGATTAAGCTGAGTTCCAGATTCTTTAATAGCCACTGAATCCACGGAAAAACACGAAAGGATAAATGCCTTAATTTTTCCGTGTTCTTTCGTGGCCAGTAAATTTATCAGACGGGCTCCTGGCTTATTTCAGCTTGTCAGAGAGCGCCGCGTACTCGAAGGCGTCGGAAAAGAACCGGTTTTCATCCAGGCCGTGCTTCAGGAACAGACTGTGCCCGGCCTCTACCATCACCGGTGGTCCACTCATGTAGACGTCGTAATCTGACAGGTCCGGGTACTGTCTGACGACGCTGTCACTCACAAAACCGGTTTCACCCTGCCAGTCATCCACAGTGCCGGGTTCAGACAGGACCGGTGTGTAGTGGAAATTAGCGTGAGACTGCTGCCACTGTTCAGGTAGTGCCTTCAGGTACAAATCACGTTTGGCGCGTACTCCCCAGAACAGGTGCAGTGGCTTGTCGACCGAGGTATAAAAGGCGTGTTCCAGTATGCCCTTGATCGGTGCGAAGCCGGTGCCGCCGCCAATAAGGATCGCCGGTCGGTCACTGTTTTCACGCAGAAAGAAAGTGCCCAGCGGCCCCTTGATGCGCAGTATGGCTTTTTCCTGCATCTGGTTGAATACCTGCGCAGAGAAATAGCCGCCACTGACGTTGCGAATGTGCAGTTCAATGAAGTCATCATCATGTGGCGCATTGGCAATAGAAAATGCGCGGGGTGCATGGTCCTTGAGAAGTACATCAATGTACTGGCCAGCAAGAAACTGCAAGCGCTCGGATTCAGGAATTTTCAGATAAATGCGGATGACGTCATGCGCCAGATGTTCAAGCCTGGTTACCCGGCAGGGCAGGGTTCTGACCTCAATGTCCCTGGCGGCATCGACTTCACGTACCTTGATGGTCAGGTCGCTGCCAGGTCGTGCCTGGCAGAATAACGCCTTGTTTCGACTGGCAGCAGCGGCATCGAGAGCAGGGGGCAGTCCGTCCCGGTAGTCGACCGATCCCGTAATGATGTCACCCATGCAGGAGCCACATTGGCCGTTACGGCATCCATAAGGCAGTATAATGCCCTGGCGCAACGCCGCATCGAGAACTGTCTCGGATGGCTCGACGTCAAATGTATGACCGCTGGATTTTATGGTGACCTGGAAAGGCATGTAATAAACAAACTCAACAGAAACGAACAGGCATTGTCGCTGATTTACTATGCAAGATAAACCATATAAAACTGTGCTAATCACGGGTTGTGGCTATATCGGCAGGCGTGTGGCCGGCCTGTTGCAGGGCGAGGGTTATCCGGTTACGGGATGCGTTCGCCGCAAGGAAAGCGCTGCACAGCTTGACCGTTCGGGCATCGAGGCGGTCATGGTTGATTTGGACCAGCCTGCGGCGAAGCCCGCATGGGCACATGGTTTTGATATGGTCTTTTATTTTGCTCCCCCCCCATCGCGGGGAGAGCAGGACCCACGCATGCAGGGCTTTCTTGAGGTGCTGGATGTTGAGGCGCCACCACGTCGCATTGTCTACATCAGTACCAGCGCGGTGTACGGCGATTGTCAGGGTGCATGGATAAGCGAATCGCAGACCGTGGCCCCGGCCACGCCACGCGGTCACCGCCGGCTGGATGCCGAACAGCGGTTAAGGGCGTGGTGCAATGCACACGACACACAATGGATAATATTGCGTGTGCCCGGTATCTACGGGCCGGGAAAATTGCCACTGGCACGTTTACGCGAGGGTACACCTGTATTACGTGAAGAAGATTCGCCCTATACCAATCGTATACATGCCGATGACCTGGCGACTGTCTGTGTCGCGGCCATGCACAGTCCGCTGGCTAATACCGTCTACAACGTCAGTGACGGTCATCCCAGCAATATGACGGATTATTTCTTCAGGGTGGCCGATGCTGCCGGACTGCCACGGCCACCCACCGTCAGCCGCGCCGAGGCACAGCAGGTTCTTTCAGCCGGCATGCTGTCTTTCCTGAATGACTCCAGGCGCATGAGTAATTCGAAAATGCTGAATGAACTGGCAGTAACGCTGCGATACCCGGATCTTGATGCGGGGCTGTCATCATGTTTCACAGCGTAAATTCTGCAATAACCGGTGTATGGTCAGAGGGGCGTTCGAGTTTGCGCGGTTCCTTGTCAATCAAACAGGCGGTGCAATTGTCTGACAGGGACTGACTGGCAAGTATCAGGTCAATCCGCAGTCCGCGATTACGCCTGAAGCCGGCGGCTCGATAGTCCCACCAGCTGTAACTTTCCTCGGGTTGCTCAAACAGGCGAAAGGTATCGGTTAGTCCAAGATCGACGATCCTTTGCAGGGCTTCGCGTTCCGGTGTGCTGCACAGAATGCGTTCATGCCAGGCCTCCGGATCATAAACATCACGGTCTTCAGGTGCAATATTAAAGTCACCAAGCACCACGAACCGCTCGTGCTGTTGCAACTGTTCGCTGATGTGGCGGGTGACCTGCTCCAGCCAGTACAGTTTATGGGCATATTTCTCACTACCCACTTCCTGTCCATTGACGACGTATAAATCAAGCACCCGTACATCACCGATGGTGGCACCCAGTATGCGACGCTGCGGGTCATCCAGACCCGCAATATCGGTGATGGTATCCGTTGCCGCTTGCTTGCTGATAATGGCGACGCCGTTATAGGTTTTCTGTCCCGAGTACACGACGTGATAGCCGGCGGCCTCGATCTCATTGACGGGAAAGTTCTCGTCGATTGTCTTGGTTTCCTGCAGGCACAGGATGTCGGCCTGTGAAGTGGCCAGCCAGTCCAGTACATGTGGCAGCCGTACCTTGAGCGAATTAACGTTCCAGGTTGCGATCTTCATTAAGCCGCCAGCCCGCAGTGGCGCAACAGAGCATCGATGGTGGGTTCGCGGCCGCGGAACTCCACAAAAAGTTCCATCGGTTCCCGTGAGCCGCCTTGCTCCAGTATGCAGGTGAGAAATTTATTACCGGTCTCGCGATTGAAAATACCGCTTTCCTCGAATGCCGCAAAGGCATCTGCAGACAGGACTTCTGCCCATTTATAGCTGTAGTAGCCGGCCGCATAGCCCCCGCCGAAAATATGTGTGAAGCCGTTTTCAAAACGATTGAAAGCCGGTGGCTGTAGCATGGCATACTGTTTGCGCACATCTTCCAGTGTGGCGTGGATGCGGGCACCCCTGTCCTCGTCGTAGTCGCGGTGGATGCGAAAGTCGAAAATGGCAAATTCCAGTTGCCGCATCATCTGCATGGCAGACTGGAAATTTTTTGCCTGCTGCATGCGTTGATACAGTATCTCAGGTATTTTTTCACCGCTTTCAAAATGACCGGAAAACAGGTCCAGGGCCTCGCGCTCCCAGCACCAGTTTTCCATGAACTGGCTGGGTAGTTCTACCGCATCCCAGGCCACACCGCTGATTCCGGATACCCCGGCATAGTCTATCTGTGTCAGCATGTGGTGCAGGCCATGTCCGAATTCATGGAACAGGGTGATGACCTCATCATGGGTAAAGAGTGCGGGCTTGTCGCCGATGGGCGGTGAAAAATTACACGTCAGATAGGCGACCGGTATCTGCAGACCCGAGGCGCTGCGGCGGCGGGAGATACATTCGTCCATCCATGCGCCGCCACGTTTGTGCTGACGGGCATACAGGTCGAGATAGAATTCGCCGCGTACTTCACCCGCATCATCCCGGATGTGGTAGAAGGCAATGTCCTTGTGCCAGGTATCAATGCCTTCAACGGCCTCGATTTGTAGTCCGTATAACCGTCCTACGATGGCAAACAAGCCGCTGACTACACGGGGTTCCGGAAAGTAGGGCTTCAGCTCTTCCTGTGAAATCGCGTATTTCTTCTGCCGCAGTTTTTCCGAGTAATAGGGTATGTCCCAGGCCTGCAGGTCATGCAGGTTATCGTGTTCCCGGGCAAAGTTGCGCACCTCGTCGAGTTCACGTTGTGCGGCAGGTTTTGAGCGTTCTGCCAGGTCTTCCAGGAAACCCATGACCTGGTCGGTTGAATCCGCCATTTTGGTGGCCAGGGAGCGAGCCGCGTAGTTGTCGTACCCCAGTAACTGTGCTGCCTCGTGGCGCAGTGCCATAATCTGTTCCATGGTCCCGGTATTGTCCCACTGGCCGGCATGCGGACCCTGGTCGGAAGCACGTGTGACATAGGCGGAATACAGTTCTTCGCGCAATTCACGATTGTCTGCGTAAGTCTGTACCGGGTAATAGGAAGGAAATTCCAGTGTGAACACCCAGCCTTCCAAGTCGCGCTGTTCGGCGGTTTGTCTGGCCAGTGCGCGTGCACTCTCGGGCAGGCCCGCGAGCAGGGACTCGTCCGTTATTTGCTTATGCCAGGCATTGGTGGCATCCAGCACGTTGTCACTGTATTGCGAGGTGAGCTTTGAGAGTTCCTGCTGTATGGCCTTGTAGCGGTCGCGGGCAGCCTGATCCAGCTCGATACCGGAGAGGCGGAAATCCCGCAGTGCGTTATCAATGACCTTTTTTTGTGCCCTGTCGAGGCGCTGGTATTCGTCGCCATCCGCAATATCCCGGTAGGCCTTGTACAGGCCCTCGTGTTGTCCCATCTCGGTGCCGTATTCACTGAGGATGGGCAGGCATTCGTTATAGGTATCACGCAAAGCTTCACTGTTGACGACCGAGTTCATGTGGCTGACCGGTGACCAGGCACGATTGATACGGTCAGTCATTGCATCCAGCGGTTCGACAAGATTGGCCCAGCTATACTGGCTGTTCTGCTGCAGCAGTTGTTCAACCAGTTGGCGACTCTCGGCCAGCAGGGTGTCGATGGCCGGCTTCACGTGTTCCGGTTTGATTTTTGAAAAGGGCGGCAGGCCGCTCTGGTCCAGCAGGGGATTCGTCATTCGTGTATTACCTCGTTATTTAAGCGTGTAATGCGTCCGGGCTCGCTCGTGAAAGTGTACTGTCTGATACTATTCGGGGGTAGTTATTTTCAGAGCAGTGCAATATTCGCTAGCTATTGCCATGGTCAATCATGCAGCAGATGGTCGCTTATTGCCTTGCTGAAACCGTAAATATCACATTGAAGGAGTACTTGTGAGCGTAAGAAACTTTGAGAATAGCGAACCGCGTATCGCAGACACCGCCTACGTGGATGAAACGGCGCTGGTAATCGGTGATGTCACCCTCGAGGCAGATGTTTCGCTGTGGCCGAAGGTGGTTGCCCGGGGTGATGTCAATTCCATTCACATCGGGGCGCGAACCAACATACAGGATGGCAGCATTTTACATGTCAGTCATGACAGTGAATTTGCACCTGGTGGTTTTGCACTGCGCCTCGGTGCCGATATCACGGTGGGCCACCAGGCCATATTGCATGGTTGCACCGTGGAGGATGGTTGCCTGATCGGCATGGCTGCCACTGTTATGGACGGTGCTGTTGTCCATTCGGGCGCCATCGTGGGTGCCGGTAGTCTGGTACCACCCGGTCGAGAGCTTGAGGGTGGTTTCCTTTGGGTCGGTTCACCCGCCCGCAGGGTACGTGCCTTGCGGGCGGAAGAAGAGGGCTTTCTTGAGTATTCCGCGGCCCATTACGTGGAGCTGAAAAACCGTCACAGGGCCAATCGTTGACGCAATGCCTGGATGACGGGTCCGGTATCCGGCCGGATGTTACGCCACAAAAAAAATGACTCGGCTGCCTGCTCCACCAGCATTCCCAGGCCATCCATGCAGTGCGCAGCACCGCGTTGTTGTGCCCAGTCCATGAAGGCGGTGGGTCGGTCACCGTACATCATGTCGTAACACCAGCTGTCATTTGTTATGACACTGTCCGGCAGCACCGGCACCTGACCGGCAAGGCTGGCGGCCGTGGCATTGATAATGAGATCGAACTGCTGGCCGTCTACAGCGTCCAGCCCGCAGCCTTCTGTATGCCCCAGGTCGCAGAACCGGTGTGCCAGTTCCACGGCTTTCTCTGCCGTGCGGTTGGCTATGACCAGCAAGGACGGTTTATTCAACAGCAGCGGCTCGACAACGCCACGCGCAGCGCCGCCGGCGCCGACCAGTAATAAACGCTTGTTTTGCAGCGTAGTGCCGTGATTGAGCAGCAGGTCTCGTAGCAGACCGGTACCATCGGTGTTGTCACCAAAATGATGGCCATCCTCTGACAACACCAGGGTATTGACTGCACCGGCCCGTTCCGCGCGGTCACTGCGGCTGTCCACAAGCGTCCAGGCCTCTTCCTTGAGCGGTACCGTGATATTCAGACCCTTGCCACTGCCTGCCAGGAAATTGCCAACGGCGCCTGCCAGATTGCCGGACTCGACACGGATGGCTTCGTATTGCAGTTGCTGATCAGTCTGCCTGGCAAACAGGGTATGGATACGTGGTGATTGGCTATGGGCAATCGGGTTACCCATGACGGCATAGCGGTCAGTCATCCCTGGTCCGTTGCCAGCCAGTGCCCGACCGATTTCGCAAAATACGTCAGGATGGCATCGGCGCCGGCGCGCTTGATGGAGATCAATGATTCCATCACAACCGCTTGTTCATCCAGCCAGCCCTGCTGGGCAGCTGCCATGAGCATGGCATACTCGCCACTGACCTGGTAGGCGAAGGTCGGGACGCCAAATTCATCCTTTACACGGCGGATAATGTCCAGGTAAGGCATGCCGGGTTTGACCATCACCATGTCGGCACCCTCCGCCAGGTCCAGGGCCACTTCCCGGAGGGCCTCGTCACTGTTGGCCGGATCCATCTGGTAGCTGTACTTGTCGCCGCCGGCCAGGTTAGCGGCTGAACCCACGGCATCGCGGAACGGGCCGTAGAAGCTGGAGGCATACTTTGCGGCATAGGCCAGGATACGGGTATTGCGATGGCCGGCCTGCTCCAGGGCCGTGCGGATGGCGCCGATGCGTCCATCCATCATGTCAGAGGGCGCCACGATGTCGGCACCAGCTGCGGCGTGGGACAAGGCCTGTTTGACCAGTACCGCAACCGTCTCATCATTCAGGACATAGCCGCTTGCATCGATCAGGCCATCCTGGCCGTGCGTGGTAAAAGGGTCGAGTGCGACATCGGTGATGACACCCAGGCCAGGTAATGCCTGTTTTAATGCCCGTACAGCGCGTTGTGCGAGTCCATCCGGGTTGAATGCCTCACGTGCATCATCGGATTTATTGCTGGCGGGTGTGACCGGGAACAATGCAATGCCCGGGATACCGAGCGCATGGATTTCAGTGGCTTCCTTGAGGAGCTCGTCGATACTGAGACGTTCCACGCCGGGCATGGACGTGACCGGTTCACGCTGCTGCTTACCTTCGAGCACGAATACCGGATAAATGAGGTCGGCACTGGACAGCTGTGTTTCGCGCATCAGGCGGCGGCTGAACTCGTCGTGTCGCATGCGACGCATGCGGCTAGCGGGAAATCGACTGTTTCTCGAGGATGTCTCGGTCACTGCTGCTGCTCCCTGAAAATTGTAGGGCTACAGTTTACCGTGCCCGATGACTGCGGTCAGTCACAATCTGAACCCCACATTTCGGTGCCATGGTATAGAATATTTATTTTGTATATTAATGGGATAGTGTTGTTTTCTGGTGCGTCCATCTGGTGTTAAAGATTCTTCCACTGGCGCCGATAGCCATATCAAGACAGTGATTCAACAGTGCACTGTGAAATGGTTCCCGAAACCTGAATGCAGTTCAGGATCCATCTCAGAGATGATTTTGTCATGCACTGTAGTACGAAAGACTCCTCCGACGCTGAAAAGCGTTTTTCAACCCGCCGAAAGGCGGGTTTTTTTTGCCTACAGGGAGGAGGTGAGACCGGGAACCGGTCGAGAGGCTGGCCTGGGCCATGTAGGTACATCGTGGAGCGCAGGGATGCGCGGGAGCGATACGCCGGGCGTTACGCCCTCTCACGATGCTTGGACATCCTGTCCATTCTCGCGGGAGGCAGGGAGAAGGTGAGACCGGGAAAACCGGTTGAGACGCTGGCCTGGGCCATGTAGGTACGTCGCGGGAGCGGCGCGCAAGGAATGTCTAGGCAGAAGGGGGGAATTTCTACTGTTCTTGCTGTGCCAGCCAGTCAGTCGGTTGCAGAAACACCTCATAGAGTTCGGCTTCTGCGGTGCCAGGCTCGGGGTGCCAGTCGTAGCGCCAGGTCACTTCCGGGGGCAGTGACATCAGAATGGCCTCGGTACGACCGCCTGACTGCAGGCCAAACAGGGTGCCACGGTCATAGACCAGGTTGAACTCCACGTAGCGGCCACGGCGGTAACGCTGGAAGTCCTTTTCACGGTCGCCATAGGCCATGTCCTTGCGCCGTTCAACAATGGGCAGGTAGGCCGGCAGGTAATGATTGCCAATGCTGATCATCAGTGCGCAGCATTTTTCGAAGCCACCCTCATTCAGGTCATCAAAAAACAGTCCACCAATGCCGCGTGGTTCATTGCGGTGTTTTAGATAGAAATACTCGTCACACCATTGTTTGTAGCGTGGGTAAACCTGGTCACCAAACGGTGTACAGGCTTCCTTTGCCAGCCGGTGCCAATGAATAGCATCTTCCCTGAAACCGTAGTAAGGCGTCATGTCAAAGCCGCCACCAAACCACCAGACTGGCTCGGCCCCTGGTTTTTCTGCAACGAAGAAGCGTACGTTTGCATGTGAAGTCGGTACATAGGGATTGTGAGGATGAATGACTAGCGATACACCCATGGCCTGAAACGAGCGGCCGGCAAGCTCAGGTCGTGAAGCGGTCGCTGAGGCAGGTAATCCGGCACCATAGACCTGCGAAAAATTGATGCCGGCCTTCTCGAATACGGTACCACCTTCCATGACTCGGGAGCGGCCACCGCCACCTTCATCACGAGACCAGCTGTCTTCACGAAAACGACTGCTACCATCCAGCCTTTCGAAGGCGTTACAGATGTTGTTCTGCAGCGTCATCAGGTAGTCACGTACCTGTTCAATGTGGGTACTGTCAATTTGAGTATCAGACATTGCGGTTACCAATCAATGAGCATTTGGATGTGTGTGATTCAGGTATTGCTGCGCAGCAGTTCACCCGTCAGACCATTCCGTATCTGGCTGGGCCTGTGGGTGCTACCGTGCGTCCCGTGCAGGATATAGTCAAGCCGTCCGTTAAATGCCTTACGCACGTCTAGTGGACTGATTGCGGGCCGTTTGCCGTGAATGTTGGCGCTACTTGAAACCAGTGGCCCACCCCAGTGCCTGCAAAGTGCTGCTGTAAGTGGATGGCTGCTCACCCTGACCGCCAGCGAATCATGTGCGCCACGCAGCCATACCGGTATCTCGGGCAGGCAGGGTAGCACCCAGGTGACAGGCGATTTTCCAGGCCGGGCGACACGTTTTCTGACGGCCAGTCTCAATGGACACAACAGTGGCTCCAGCTGTTCAAAATGACTGGCGACAAGAATCAGTCCCTGATCAATGTTGCGTTTTTTTAACTCAAGCAGATGCAGCGCCGCTTTGCCATTGAACGGATCGCATCCCAGGCCGTACACCGTTTCTGTTGGGTAGGCGATAATACCACCGGACGCGAGCTGCCGGCTGGCTTCCCTAATGTGCCAGGTCATGATGTCGTCGGTAATGAATCGCTGCCACCGTGCAGATTAACGACGGCTATTCTTCAGCATTTTCTGCAGCGGGTAGTGGCTCATCCCAGGGCTCCACAAATTTGCAGTCCTGCTGCGGGCACACGCGTTGCGTCCCGGAACGCTTGGTGGTCTTGATAGAGGTGATTGGCCAGTGACACTTCGGACAGGGCTGTGCCAGCGGCTGGTTCCAGATGGCGTACTTGCAATCCGGGTAACGCTCGCAGGAAAAAAAGACTTTGCCACGCCGGGATTTGCGCTTCAGGATTTTGCCTTTTTTGCATTCCGGGCATTGCACACCGGTATCTTCCGGCTTTTCCAGTGGTTCGATATATTTGCAAGCGGGGTAGCTGCTGCAGCCGATAAACTTGCCATAGCGGCCGGAGCGGATGATCAGGTCTGACTCGCATTTCGGGCAGCTGCGGCCTTCGATAACTTCCGGTGCCGCGCTTTCACGTGATTCATCGACATTGCGGGTGTACTTGCAGTCCGGGTAGCCGGAGCAGCCTATAAAGAAACCGCCACGGCCGAGACTCATTTGCAATGGTTTGCCGCAGTCGGGACATTTTTCTTCAATGGGTTTCGGATAGGGTCGCGAGTAGTCTTTGCCAAGGAGCTGGTTGAACGGTTTCCAGAATTCGTTCATCAATGGAATCCATTCTTTTTCTCCGCGTGCAACTGCATCCAGTTCGTCTTCCAGACCGGCTGTAAAGTCATAATCCACATACGAGGTGAAATTTTCTGTCAGGAACTCGATGACGACACGACCGACGTCCGTCGGATAGAAGCGTTTCTTCTCAAGGGTGACATACTCGCGTGCCTGCAATGTGGAAATGATGGTTGCATATGTAGATGGGCGCCCGATGCCATGTTCTTCCAGTGACTTGACCAGGCTTGCTTCCGAATACCGTGGTGGCGGTTCGGTGAAATGCTGGTCGGCACGGATGGCATTCAGTGTACAAATGTCACCCTTTTCCAGCGGCGGTAGCATGCTCTCATCGTCACTACCTTTTTTATCATCTACACCTTCCTGGTAGACAGCCATGAAACCAGGGTCGACGATGGTTGAACCATTGGCGCGAAACAGGTTCCCCTCGCCACATTTGAAATCCACGCTGACGGTATTGATCGTAGCGTGGATCATCTGGCAGCTGACAGTACGTTTCCAGATCAGGTCATAGAGTTTGAACTGTTCTGCTGACAAGTATTTCTTGATGTCATCCGGTGTATTGCGAATGGTGGTTGGGCGGATCGCCTCATGGGCTTCCTGGGCATTTTTTGCCTTGGTTTTATAGGTGCGGACTTCTGCTGGTAACGCATTCTTCCCATAGCGCTCCGGAATGAAGGTGCGCAACTCGTCCAGGGCATCCTGAGCCAGATTGACCGAGTCGGTACGCATGTAGGTAATCAGACCGGCCGTTTCGCCGCCGATTTCCATGCCTTCATAGAGCTGCTGGGCGACGCGCATGGTGCGGCTGGCGGTGAATCCCAGTTTGCGCGAGGCTTCCTGCTGCAGTGTGGAGGTCGTAAACGGTGCGGTCGGGTTGCGCTTGCGCTGTTTCTTTTCAACCTTCTCAACAACCAGCTTGCCGTCGGCGGCCGTGAGCAACTCATCCCTGGCCTTGTTGGCGCTGCTGTCATCATTGATAGAAAACTGCTTGAGTTTTTCTCCATGCAGTTGTGTCAGGCGTGCAACAAAGTCCTTGTTGTCACGTGTGAGGTCGCTTTCCAGTGTCCAGTATTCGCGCGGCTTGAACTTTTCAATTTCGATTTCGCGCTCTACAATCATGCGCAGTGCCGGCGTTTGTACGCGCCCGGCAGACAGGCCGCGGCGAATTTTTTTCCACAGCAGTGGCGACAGGTTGAAGCCGACCAGGTAATCCAGGGCTCGGCGTGCCTGTTGTGCATTGATGAGTTCTGTCGACAGCTCCCGGGGATGTTCTATCGCATCATTGACGGCACGCTTGGTTATTTCATTGAAGACCACGCGGTGAACCAGCTTGTCCTCGAGTACCTTGCGATTCCTGAGCAGCTCACACAGATGCCATGAAATGGCTTCGCCTTCCCGATCAGGGTCAGTCGCCAGGTACAGGGCATCGGATTTTTTCATTGCCTTGACGATGGTGTCGACATGTTTTGAATTACGCTCGATCATCTGGTACTTCATGTCGAAGTCGTGCTCTGTATCGACAGCACCTTCCTTGGGGATCAGGTCACGGACGTGGCCATAGGACGCCATGACCTCATAGCCTTTTCCCAGGTACTTTTTTATAGTCTTGCACTTGGCAGGGGACTCAACAATGACGAGGTTCTTGCTCATAAGAAAATGTTAGCGGCAGGCAGCGCGGCCCGCGGGTTAGTGCAGGCAGTTTGATACTTCGTCGAACACCAGGTCTTCGATCCAGGCGTAGGCAGCTTCTTGCCCGGGTTGGTTAAACAGGACCATCAGGATGACCCACTTAAGCTGATCAAGATCGAAGTCCTCGCTTTCCAGAGCCATGGCACGATCTATTGCCAGTTCACGGCAGGCGGGTGTCAGTACACCCATCTGTTCCAGGAACAGGATAAATCCACGACACGCTGTATCGAGCCGGTCCATTTCACGGTTTGAGAACAGGCGCAGCGAACGATCGGCCTGCATGCTGGGGGGTGTGGTTTCACCCGCCAGTCCCTCCATCCACTGAAAGGCTCGATCGATTTGCAGTATCGGGAAACCTGCCTGACTGAGCTCTTGCTGGACCATGTCTCGATCCGGTGTGACGGTGTTTTCATCGTCCATGTAATAGTTTTCGAATAGATACATCAGTACGTCGAATACGTTTTCTTTCATATTTTAACCTGTTATTTCAGCCGGTTATAAAGTCCGCCAGGGCTGGAAGCAATATATCCGCTCAATTCCAACTGCAGGAGCATGGAGGAAACTTCGGCTGGCGTCAATCCGCTGCTACATACGAGCTGGTCGACAGATGTATCATGATATTCAATAAAATCTATAAGGTACTGGTAATCTGAGTCGAGTTTGGATGGCTCGGCAGCAATCTCCGTCTCAACAGTGGCCTGCCCCGGTGGATAACAGCTATCTGCCAGCATGCCAAGTTCGTCCATGACGTCATTTGCGGTCTCAACCAGTTTGGCGCCTTGTCTAATCAGGTGATGGCAACCCCGTGCCAGAGGATTGTGAATCGATCCCGGGATGGCGAATACTTCACGCCCCTGGTCCCCTGCATAACGGGCCGTGATCAGCGAGCCAGAGCGTATAGCCGCCTCGACCACCAGGGTTCCCAGGCTCAAACCGCTGATGATGCGGTTACGCCGCGGAAAGTTTTCAGCTCGAGGGGCTGTACCAATGGGAAACTCCGAGATCAGTGCGCCACGCTCGGCAATTTGCCGTGCCAGGTCACGGTGACGCGCCGGGTACACCCGATCCAGGCCGGTGCCCATAACGGCTACGGTGGGCGCACCTGCGTCCAGTGCACCCTTGTGGCTGGCAGCATCGATGCCTAATGCCAGGCCGCTGCTGATAACCAGGCCGGCAGCTGACAGGTGGCGTGCGAACTCAGTCGCCGTGCGGCTTCCGGCAGCCGTCGGATTACGGCTGCCCACCATGGCGAGCAGCGGTTCGCCGAGAATGTCGGTGTTACCATGTATATAGAGTAGTGGCGGGGGCGTATCCACCTGTGACAGCAATACCGGGTAGTCAGGGTCATGACAGGTCATAATCCGGTTGCCCGGTTTATCCTGCCACTCCAGATCACGTGTGATAGCCGCCGTGTCCGGGTGTTGCAAGGCATCAATGGCTTTCTGCGACAGCCCCGGTTTGCGCAGTCGCTCGGAACTGCAGTGGGGTAAATCCTGCAGCTTCGGACAGGTCTCCAGCAGGCGGTGGAAAGTGACGGCACCCACACCTGGCGTGTGGTACAGGGCGAGCCAGTGCTTGAGGGTGTCTGTTGTGGTTGGTGGTGAGGGCGGGGTCGCCACTAACCGTATCTCGGGGCCACGCGGGCTGTGTCTGAAGTCATTGGTTCACCATCCATGGCGATTGCCGAGAGCCGTGTATTTTCAGGGTGTCCGTACAAAATCATTGATATGAATGGCGCTGGTGGCTTTCATAACCAGCCCGAAACTGACTTTTTCAAAGCTGCGGAACACCATGATCAGGCCGGCATCTTCATCCGGTAACTTGACCCTGTCGTTGCGTTTGCCACTGACAGTATCCTTGACGACCTTACCATCCTGGTAAACCCGGAAGACATGGCCTGGCTCCATGCCTTCACGTGTACCGAGATTAATGGCAACGACGTTAAACTGGCCTATCTGGGTAACACCGTCGATCACTGAAATTATGCGACCTTCAGTGTTGTCTGGTGGCACATGGGGCTGGAAGTGTGTAACCGCTGTTGCACGATCGGCAGGGCGCAAGCGGTCACCGACACGTACCTCACGGGTGGTTTCTGCCAGAAACAGGGTTGCCGGATCACCATACTCTTCGACCGGGCCCCGGCCTACAAAAAGAGCCTTGTAGCCAAGCAACTCCTTGGTATCCGGGTCAATATAGGGACCGCCGGGTTTATAAATGTCATAGACAGGATAGCTTTTATCCTCTATACCCCGGATATAGACGCGATCACCCACACCAGTGACCACGTGTTCACCGGCGCTCTGTACGACATAGGGTGCAACTTCCAGTTCGCCCTCACCGACCACGATGGCGCGGGTCAGGAACTGTTGTATGGCGTCCAGGGGGATTGTGGGTATGGCTTTATCAAGGCTTTCCTCGCGCACCTGCGGAGACAGGGCGACGGTCGGGTAGCCACGGGTCATCTGCAGCTGCGGTTTTCCGTCGACATAGACCAGCGTGAGGATGTCGCCGGGATAAATCAGGTGTGGATTTTCAATCTGCGGGTTGACGTACCAGATCTCCGGCCAGAGCCAGGGATCACGCAGGAACATGGTTGATATATCCCAGAGGGTGTCACCCTTAACTACGACATAGCGATCCGGGTGTTCCGGGTTAAGAACTACATCAGCAGCAATCAGTGAACTGGTGAGTAATGCGGCAAAGACTATTCCGAACAGTTTCTTGGTTGACATGGGTGTCCCTTTACGTCGAGTTTGTATCATTGCCTGTCCAGTTTGCCATCACCGTGGGCTGTATGGCTGGCAGTTTCAGATCATGCGCGAGTCTAGCGGAAAACCCACACAGAACAAAACCTTTTGTCGATTTTCAGCGACTGCCACAGGCATGATTGTGGTAGAGTATATTGAATATATTGATAATGATTCGTGACGGCATTCACATGGCACTCCTCGAAATCCTGCATTTTCCTGATCCACGACTGCGCAATATCGCCCAACCCGTGCAGACAGTTGATGATGACATCCGGCAACTGCTGGATGACATGCTGGATACCATGTATGCGGCGCCTGGTATTGGCTTGGCAGCTACCCAGCTTAATATTGACAAACGTGTCGTGGTTATTGATGTATCGGAAGAAAAAGACCAACCTTTATGCCTGATTAACCCGGAAATACTGGGGCTGGAGGGTGTAGAAGAGATGGAGGAAGGCTGTCTTTCGGTGCCTGGCGTCTATGAGATGGTGCAACGTGCAGATCAGGTACGGCTGAGAGCACTGGATCGTAATGGCCAGTCTTTTGAAATGCAGGCCGGCGGTTTACTGGCAGTCTGTATTCAGCATGAAATCGATCATCTGGATGGCAAGCTGTTTGTTGACTACCTGTCACAGCTGAAACGCACGCGAATCAGGAAGAAACTGGAAAAAGAACAACGTCAATCAGCCGCGGAAAATGATGCCCAGTCGAGCAAGCGTGTCATCTGACCGAGTTCGCACCCGCCCGGAATTTGCCTGACTGACAGGCAGCATGATGAGAATATTATTTGCAGGTACACCGGATTTTTCCGTGCCTTCTCTGCAGGCGCTGCTGGATAGTTTGCATGACGTGGTAGCGGTCTATACCCAGCCAGACCGGCCGGCCGGCCGTGGTCGTAAAATGCTGGCAAGCCCGGTTAAACAGCTGGCCATACAGCATGATATCCCCGTTTTTCAGCCGGATTCCCTGAAGACGGCGGCCGCACAACAGCAGCTTGCGGACTGGCAGCCGGATCTGCTGGTTGTGGTCGCCTATGGCCTGTTGCTGCCGCCTGCTGTACTGGCTATCCCCAGGCTGGGCTGCGTCAATGTACACGCATCATTGCTGCCGCGTTGGCGTGGTGCCGCGCCGATACAAAGAGCGATTCTCGCTGGTGATACCAGGACCGGTGTCTGTCTGATGCAGATGGATGCCGGCCTGGACACGGGGCCTGTGCTTGCCTGTTCAAGCTGTGATATCACCACTGACGATACCGGCAGCCGCTTGCACGACAAGCTTGCATTGCTGGGTGCACGCTTGTTGGCACAGAATCTCGTGGCACTGGAGAACGCTGACCTCAATCTCTGCCCGCAGGACGGGGCATTGGCCAGCTATGCAGGCAAGCTGCAGAAGTCAGAGGCGCGCATTGACTGGAAGGGCTCTGCTGCAGATATTGCCAACAAGGTCCGGGCATTTAATTCATGGCCGGTTGCCGAAACCCGCTACGACGGACGCCAGTTGCGAATCTGGGAGGCGTACCCGCTGTCAACCGCCAGCAATGCACTGCCCGGTACTGTATTGTCAGCGTCCAGGGCCGGTATTGAAGTGGCTTGCGGTGAAGGGCGATTGTGCATTCGCAAGGTGCAACTGCCGGGAGCGCGTGCCATAGCAGCGGGTGATTTCATCAATGCACATGCACTGCAGGGCGTGTTGCTTGGGGATGAGTAGTACCTGCACCGTCTGGTTGGCATGACTATGGATGCGCGTGCCGGTGCTGCCCGGGTACTGGTCGGTGTTATCTCCGGGGGGCGTTCGCTGTCAGATGCCCTGCCGGATGCCCTGCAGTCAGTGACCGATGTACGCCAGCGGGCGCTGATTCAGGAATTGGCATATGGTACCTTGCGCTGGTACTACCGGCTGGATGTCCTGCTCCTGCAGCTCTTGCAAAAGCCGCTGAAACAGCGAGATGTCGATGTGCGCTGCCTGTTGCTGATCGGTTTGTACCAGTTAACGCAGCTGGCAATGCCGCAACGGGTGGCTGTCAACGAGACGGTGCAGGCTACAGAGGCGCTGAAAAAGCCATGGGCGCGCGGCCTGGTGAATGCCGTGTTACGCAACTATCAGCGACGTGCTGCTGCACTCGCGGTGACGGACGCAGCAGATGATGTGGAAAAATATGCGCATCCAGCCTGGTTCACTGAGCAGCTGCAGCATGACTGGCCGGATGACTGGGAAGCCATACTGAACGCAAATAATGCACGCCCGCCGTTCAGTTTGCGTGTTAATCAACGCCGCGTTACCCGGAACGAGTACCTTGAAGAATTGGTGGCCCGGTCGATAGAGGCCGTGCCACTGGCACACGTGGCAACAGGTCTAATGTTGAAAAAACCGGTTCCTGTGGAGACCCTGCCCGGTTTTTCTGAAGGTGTGGTATCAGTACAGGATGGTGCGGCGCAGCTGGCTCCCGGGCTGTTGGCGCTTGCGCCGGGTTTGCGGGTGCTGGATGCCTGTGCGGCACCCGGCGGAAAAACGGCACATATTCTGGAAGCCGGGCCTGAAATAACCGGCTTGACTGCGATTGATATCGACGGGCGGCGCTTGCAGCGCATCGAAGAGAACCTGTCGCGCTTGTCACTGCAGGCTCAACTGCTGCAGGGCGATGCAGGGAAGCCATCAGCGTGGTGGGATGGTCGACTGTATGATCGCATTCTGCTGGATGTTCCCTGTTCGGCCACGGGTGTGATTCGCCGGCATCCGGATATCAAGCTGTTGCGTAAGGCGGATGACGTTGCGACACTGGCTTCCCGGCAATCCGGATTGTTGCAGGCGCTGTGGCCCTTGCTGGCACCAGGCGGTATGCTTTTGTACTGTACTTGCTCGGTGCTGTCTGCTGAAAACGCAGATCAGATAGCCCGTTTTCTGGAACTGCAGGCAGATGCCGGCGAAGTGCCAATCAGTGCAGCCTGGGGCCGGTGTTGCCTGCATGGCAGGCAGATACTCCCGGGTGAAAATGAAATGGATGGATTTTATTTCGCATGTTTGCACAAGCTCGGTTAATAAGCTCTTTGTCAGCATTCACGGCCGCCCGGTTGCCGCGGTGTCGGTTTGCTGTTTTGCTGCTGTCAGTCATTTGCTGTTTTTCAGCACCGGTTTGTGCCGGGCATCCCGGTATATTCAAGCTTGAGGATGCGCACAGCTGGCGAGCCGATGGCAGGGATTTTCTGAACGCGCACTTTTCCATTGAATTGAGTACGGGGGCCGAGGAAGCTGTAAAAAACGGTGTTCCGCTGGTATTTGAACTGCAGGTACAGGTCGTTGAGATGCATACCTGGTGGTGGGATTCCGTTGAAATTGAATTCACCGAGCGACGCTCACTGCAATATCATGCACTCAGCCAGAGTTACCAGGTGAAAGACCTGGGTAATGGAACGCAGGGTAATTACAGTCGCCTGGATGATGCATTACAGGCGGCAGGAGCCATCGAAAACCTGTTGCTGTCTGACGAGGCGCTGGACCAGGGGCCGAGCTACAGCCTCCGCATCAGGGGCAGCCTGGATGTTGAATCATTGCCGACACCGGTACGATTAATTGCTTATGTATCCTCGGACTGGGACATGGTGAGCAAGTGGTATAAATGGCCGCTGATTCGATAAAGCGCGTTGGCTTCGGCTTTTTGCCGATGCTGGTGCTGTTTGTGCTGTTACTGGTGTCACTCTCTCTGTTGAGTGACGCAACCCATAATTCTGAACGTTTCGGCCAGATGTATTCCATGCTGCTGCTAATCAATGCAGCCGGGCTGGTATTTCTCGGGACACTGGTGGTTGCCAATATCATCGGCCTGATACGGCAGCAACGCATGAAAGCGCCCGGTGCGCAGATGACCAGTCGGCTGGTCGTGATGTTCGTGGTGCTTGCGGTGGTACCGGTATCCGTAGTTTATTACTTCTCTCTGCAGTTCCTGCAGCGCGGCATCGACAGCTGGTTTGACGTGCGCATAGAGCAGGGACTGGATGATGCGCTTGATCTCAGTCGGGCTGCACTGGACGTCAGGCTGCGTGATGTGCTGAATCTGACCATTCGCATGGCGGAAGACTTGTCTGATGCATCACCTGCAACGTTGTCACTGACGCTGTACGATCACCGCGTCAGGAGTGGTGCCGCCGAATTGACCTTGATTGGTGGCGATGGCCGGATTGTTGCTTCCAGCAGTTCAGATCTGACCCAGATTATTCCCGATCAGCCACCGAGTGAAATGATGCTATTGATGCGTGACCGGAGGCATTACATAGGTCTCGACCCGGTAGGCGACAGCGGCTTGTTTGCGCGGGCGCTGGTACCGATTTTGTCCTCACGTTCGGACAACGAGGTCTACACCCTGCAGGCGTTGTACGAAGTGTCGGAACGCTTCAGCTTGCTTGCGGATGGTGTTCAGTCTGCATATACGCGATACAAGGAGCTGTCCTATCTGCGAATCCCGCTCAAGTTCAGCTATATTATGACCCTGTCCATTGTTCTGGTATTGAGTTTGCTGGCGGCTATCTGGGCCGCCTTTTATTCTGCACGTCGCCTGGTCGCGCCGGTACGTGACCTGGCTGAAGCAACGCACGCGGTCGCTGAAGGTGATTACAGCAAGCGACTGGCTGTCGCCAGCGAAGATGAGCTCGGATTTCTGGTACGGTCTTTCAATGACATGACGCGCCGCCTTGCCGGAGCGCGTGAGCAGACCCTCCGTGGACAGCAGCAGATAGAAAGGCAGCGAGCCTACCTGGAGGCCGTGCTGGCCAATCTCTCGTCGGGTGTTATCAGTATGGGTGCCGATTCCGTCATCCGCGCCATTAACCGGACTGCCAGCAAGAGTCTCGGTATAGATGCCAAACAATACCTTCGCAGCGAGTTATCGCTTCTTGCGTCAGATCATGCGTATTTAAAACCGTTGGTTGATGCAGTTACACGGCACCGCAGTCAGGGTGATAAATCCTGGGAGGAAGAAATCTCGTTGTTCGGAGCCAACGGTCGTCAGGTGTTGATGTGCCGAGGTACGGTACTGGGTGGCAAGGGCCAGCGCGCCGGTGGCCTGGTGATTGTATTTGATGATGTCACAACCCTGATACAGGCACAGCGTGATGCGGCATGGGGTGAAGTGGCACGCCGCCTGGCACATGAAATCAAGAATCCGTTGACACCCATACAATTGTCCGCGGAACGATTACGGCGTCGTTACCTGGCACGCATGGATGCTGAAGACGCCGAAGTGCTGGATCGGGCAACGATTACTATCGTTAACCAGGTTGATGCGATGAAGAAAATGGTTAATGCCTTCAGTGACTATGCAAGAGCACCCACCATTAACCTGGAAGCTATGCACCTCAACCAGCTTGTCCGTGAGGTTCTGGATCTATATCGAAGCAGTGATTTGAAGGTGCAAATCATTGAACAGCTTGCCACTGAAAATGATGCCATCGAGGGAGATGCCGGGCGCTTACGGCAGTTATTGCATAACCTGGTCAAGAATGCACTTGAGGCAGTCAAAGGGCTGCCCGATGCCCGAATTATCGTTTCAACATGCTGTGTGGGCGGGATGGGCGCAAACCAGATTGAGTTATGCGTTGATGATAACGGGCCAGGATTCGAGCCGAGTGTGCTGGAAAATCTCTTCGAGCCCTATGTGTCAACCAAACCCAAAGGCAGTGGACTGGGTTTGGCGATAGTGAAAAAGATTGTCGAGGAGCATGGGGGGTCGATCCATGCAGAATCCAGTCAGGCAGGTGGTGCGCTTATCAGGATTCGCTTATTGCTATCGGGTGAAAACAGATCGTAGTGTGGGCCCCTGATATGTACACGTTAGACGTTACACCAGGCCCTTTCCTGAGTAACGACACCTCTCAGTAAGGGTGAGCTATAATCCCTTCACTGGCAGTCTGCCTGTTTGCTCAAACATTGGTACTAAACTAAATATGGGATTTATGAATACGGAATACAGCGTATGACGGGTCAACACATACTCGTTGTTGATGATGAGCCTGATATCCGCAGTCTGATGCAGGAAATTCTGCAGGATGAGGGCTATTCTGTCGCAACAGCCGAGGGGGGCGAGGCTGCGCGCAAGGCAAGGCGCGTACGTCGCCCGGACCTGATCCTGCTTGATATCTGGATGGAGGATGTCGATGGCATTACCTTGCTGCGTGAATGGTCCGAAAACGGTGGCTTGCCCTGCCCGGTTGTCATGATATCAGGTCATGGTACAGTCGAGACTGCGGTCGAGGCCACCCGGCTGGGTGCCTATGACTTCATCGAGAAGCCGATCTCGCTGGCAAAACTGTTATTGACGGTTGAACGAGCTTTTGAAAGCGAGCGCCTACAGCGTGAAAATGTGGATTTGCGGGAACATGCGCAACTGATTATAGAGCCGCAAGGTAAATCTGCGGTAATGACACAATTGCGTGATCAGGCGCAAAAACTTGCGCAGCATACTAGCTGGGTGCTCATCAGTGGTGAGGCGGGCGCTGGCAAGGGTACCTTTGCCCGCTATATTCACGACCAGAGTACACGTCGTGAAGGTCCGTTTGTCGAGATTGCCGTTGGCTCCATATCAGAGAAAAATTCCGCTACTGAATTGTTTGGCACGGAAGACGGAGAGACGGTTTATTACGGACGGCTGGAACAGGCCAATGGCGGAACACTGTGTATCGGTGATATTGCCGATATGGATTTACAGACGCAGGCACGCCTGTTGAGTGTATTTCAGACGCATTCCTTTACCCGGCTGGGTGGCAGTGAGGATGTTGAGGTCGATTTGCGGGTTATTGCCACAACCCAGCGTAATCTGGAAGATGAAGTGGCGGCAGGTCGATTCAGAGACGACCTGTTTTACCATCTGAATGTGGTGCCCCTGCACATTCCTCCCTTGCGTGACCATGCTGATGATGTGCACGAGTTGCTGGATTACTATATAGATCATATGGTTACCTATGAGAGGCTCTCGTACCGGCATTTCACTGTAGCGGCGCAGAACCGGTTGCGTAACTATGGCTGGCCTGGAAACATCCGCGAGTTGAAGAACCTGGTACAGCGGTTGCTGATTCTGGGTTCGGGTGAAGAGATCGAGGTTGCAGAGGTTGAACAGGCAATCAGTACACAACCGGTATCAGGTGAGTCTGTGGCGCCGATATTGCCATATGATCTCCCGTTACGTGAGGCGCGTGAAAAGTTCGAGCATGATTACCTGCTTCACCAGTTGGTGGAATCGGGTGGCAGTGTCGGCAAGCTTGCCAAGCGCGTGGGAATGGAGCGTACCCATCTGTACAGAAAATTGCGTGCCCTGGGTATTGACCACAAAAAGAGCAACGAGTAAGTGTTTCAGGCTCTTAGTACATGAAGATAATAATCCTTGGTGCTGGTCAGGTCGGTGCCTCGGTCGCTGCCAATCTGGCCAGCGAGGCCAACGACATCACCGTCGTTGATGAAGATGCGACCACGCTGCAGGATCTGCAAGACCGTCTCGATATTCGTACTGTCAAGGGGTATGCCTCGCATCCTGACATACTGGCGCAGGCGGGTGCGGATGATGCTGATATGATTATTGCTGTCACACGCAGTGATGAAACCAATATGATTGCCTGCCAGGTGGCTTATACCCTGTTTCATACGCCAACGAAAATTGCACGGGTTCGTTCAGTTGAGTATCTGAGGCATATGCGCTTGTTTGCACAGGAAGCTCTGCCTGTCGATGTTCTGATCAGTCCGGAGCAGCTGGTGACTGATTATATACAGCGCCTGATTGAAAATCCCGGTGCCTTGCAGGTGCTGGATTTTGCGGGAGGCAAGGTACAGCTGGTTGCTGTGCATGCCTTCTATGGGGGGCCGCTGGTCGGACATGAATTGCGTGACCTGAAAGTACATATGCCGGGTATAGATGCGCGTGTGGCTTCAATATTTCGCCAGGGTAAACCCATAACGCCGGAAGGCGACACCATCATCGAAGCGGATGACGAGGTATTTTTTGTCGCGGCTCGCAAGCATATTCGTGCAGTCATGGGCGAGCTGCGAAAAATGGACAAGCCGGTAAAGAGGGTGATACTGGCCGGTGGTGGCAACATCGGTTTACGACTAGCCTCTGCAATCGAGGGCGGCTACCAGGTCAAGATTATAGAGCGACAGGAAGAGCGCGCCCGGATGCTGTCAGAAACACTGGATAAGACGATCGTGTTGCTGGGTGATGCGGCTGATGAAGAGCTGTTGCTGGAAGAGAATGTCGAGAATACCGATGTCTTTTGTGCGCTGACCAATGATGAGGAAGCCAATATACTTTCAGCAATGCTCGCTAAACGGCTTGGTGCCCGCAAGGTCATGTCGCTGATTAATCGCGCTTCATACGTCAACCTGGTACAAAGTGGTACGGTCGATGTCGCAATCTCCCCGCAGCAGGCAACCATAGGCAGTTTGCTGACACATATACGGCGTGGTGATGTCGTTATGGTGCATTCATTGCGGCGTGGTGCGGCTGAAGCAATTGAGGCTGTTGCGCACGGTGATCGTAGCAGCTCGAAGGTCGTGGGAAGAGCCCTTGATGAAATCAAGTTGCCAAAAGGTACAACCATCGGTGCGATTGTCCGCGGCGAGGAAGTCATTATTGCGCATCACGATACAGTGATCGAGATTGATGATCATGTGATTTTGTTTCTCGCCGATAAAAAATGTATTCAGGAAGTTGAACGCTTGTTCCAGGTAGGGGTCACCTTTTTCTGACATGTCTGGCAATCACGCTGTTGTGACCCTGTTGCTGACTGTGGCTGGCGATTGATCGGTGCACTTGCTTTCCATTCAACGGCTGCTTGGCTTAATGCTGATGTTATTCAGCATCACCTTGTTGCCGCCCACGGCTGTGTCCTGGCTTTACAGCGACGGCCAAATGCATGTTTTTTTGGACGGTATGTTTGCGGCGCTGGTGCTGGGTTGTCTGATGTGGTTACCCGCAAGGCACTACAAGCATGAACTGCGCGTGCGGGACGGGTTTCTGATTGTTGTATTGTTCTGGGTGGTTCTGGGGCTGGCGGGGGCATTGCCATTTGCGTTTTCCGTCAAGCCGGAGATGTCGATTACTGATGCTGTATTTGAGTCCTTTTCCGGTCTGACAACGACGGGCGCTACGGTTATCACCGGGCTGGACAAGCTGCCCGAGTCCATTCTGTTTTATCGTCAGCAGCTGCAATGGCTGGGAGGGATGGGGATCATCGTTCTGGCTGTTGCCATTATGCCAATGCTCGGTGTGGGTGGCATGCAGTTGTACCGTGCTGAAACACCGGGTCCGCTGAAAGATACCAAGCTGACGCCGCGTATTACAGAAACGGCAAAGGCGCTGTGGTACATATACGTGACGCTGACCATCATATGTGCAGTGTGTTACTGGCTCGCCGGGATGAGTTTCTTTGATGCCGTTGGCCATAGTTTCTCGACTGTCGCAATTGGCGGGTTCTCGACGCATGACGAAAGTATCGGGTTTTTTCAAAGTACCAGCATCGAGATGATTGCCGTGGTGTTCATGTTGCTGGCGGGCATGAACTTTGCCTTGCATTTTGTTGCCTGGAAATCGCTAAGCCTGAAGGCCTATTTTTATGACTCGGAGCTGAAGACCTATCTGACGGTGCTGGTACTGGTAACGTCCATCATAGCGGTTTATCTGTACTACACAGATACATTTATATTTATCGATGATGCCCTGTATGCCGGGTTGTTTCAGGCTGTTTCCATCGGCACGACAACAGGATTTACTACTGCTGATTACGTTAACTGGCCCGGATTCCTGCCGGTGATGCTGTTGTTTGTGAGTTTCATCGGGGGGTGTGCGGGTTCAACAGGCGGTGGTATGAAGGTTATCCGTTTTTTGCTGTTACTTAAACAGGGGCACCGGGAAACCATGCGGCTGATCCGCCCGAATGCGCAGATACCCGTCAAGGTCGGTGGCAAACCCATGCCGGATCGGGTCATCAGTGCTGTGTGGGGGTTTTTTGCGGCCTACGTGGGTAGTTTTGTTGTCTTAATGCTGTTTCTGATGGCGACCGGTCTGGATCAGATCACGGCCTTTTCGGCTGTTGCCGCCTGCATGAATAATCTTGGCCCCGGCCTGGGAGCGGTGGGTGAAAACTTTATCGGCCTGACTGATCCTGCAAAGTGGGCCTTGTCATTTGCCATGATGCTTGGCCGGCTGGAAATTTTTACCCTGCTGATCCTGTTCACGCGCGCATTCTGGCGACGCTAGGTTTCAATGGCCGGGCGTTTCCTTTTGTAAGGCGAGGCTTCACCATCGGGCCGGGATTTGAAACGCCGGTAGCTCCACTGATACTGTTCAGGGCGTTCACGTACACAGTCTTCAATGGCTTGATTGATTGTTGCGACGGCGCTATGAAGGTCGCCGGAGTGGACGGCCTCGTGCATAGACCTGAAGTGCAGGTGGTAACCGCGCCCCCAGGACAGTCGTTCGCACCAGGCAAAGATGATCGGCGTATTTGTCCTGGCGGCCAGTCGTGCCAGGAACACCATGCTGTAGGCGGGTATGCCGAAAAATGGTGCAAAAACCCCGGTGCCGGCCTTTGGTTCCTGGTCCGGTAACATGGCTATAACATCACCCTGCTCCAGGGCTTTGTAGATTATGCGGATACCTTTGGCCGTTGCCGGTACGCAGTTACCACCGAGGCGGTTGCGTGAGGTTTGTACCAGATTCTCCAGTTCCGGCATCTTCAGCGGGCGGTACAGGCAGGTGATGCTGTATTGCGCGGAGCCCTACAGGCCGGCAGCTTCCCATGCACCAAGGTGTGGGGTTGCAAGGATGGCGCCGGTACCTTTTGCAATGGCCTGTTCAACCAGTTCATTGCCATCGACCTGCTTGATTAGTCGCAGGGCGCTTTTCCCGGATCGTAACCACAGGGCGCTGGTTTCAATAATGGTCTTGCCTGTTTCACTGAGACTGTTGCGAAGCAATGCGCGTTGCTCCCGGGGGGAGAGTGCCGGCCAGCACAGGGCGATATTAATTTCACTACTCTGCCGGGAGCGGTTCGGGATCAGTAACAGCATCCAGCCGATGCAGACACCGATGCCGTGGATAATGGGCAAGGGCCGGTAGGCGCAGAGGTACAGGAAAAATTTAATTAAAAGTAGGCGCATATTAGGGAAGCGTGAATATTAAAAACCACTAATAGCCATAATTATGGGTATAGTAAATTTAAAATATCCACAATAAGGTGTTTATTAACTATGTGGGTATTCGAATCTTTTTTTGTGTTTAATATGGGGCTGATGGGTATAATCTGCCTGTTTTATGTCTTTCTAGCCACAGATTTACATCTATTAAGTCTTGCGGGTATGTTGTCGGTTCTCATTGACCGCAAATCTATAGGCCATTTTCCAATCCTGTCAGACTATTGTCTATATCAAAGTGAATTCATAACCGTTATTTGCCTCGTGGCACGGTTAGCTAGAGAATGCACGTTAAGTCCAGCTGTCGAATCAGGAGATTATGCTATGGCCAGCAATGTACAGTCGTTATCACCTCCGGAAGCCTGGAAATTAGTCCAGGAAGATCAGAGGGTTGTGCTGATTGATGTGCGTTCCAGCATGGAGTTTCTGTTTGTGGGGCATCCCCGGGGAAGTGTGCATGTGCCCTGGATAGATGCGCCGGAGTGGATTGTAAACCCGAATTTTGTCACAGAGGTGCGCAAGGTGATGCTTGGTGGGGTCGGTATGGGTATTCACAGCAGTGATGCGCCGGTTGTACTGATATGCCGTAGCGGCAAACGTTCGCTTGAGGCTGGCAAGTTGTTGATAGAAAATGATTTTACAGAGGTCTACAATATCGTTGAGGGTTTTGAGGGGGAGCTGGACGATAGCCACCATCGTTCAACACTGGGTGGCTGGCGTTTTCATCAATTGCCCTGGGAGCAGTGCTAACGTAAATTGACCCTAGTAGAATAGACAAATATACTTATACGTTCATATAAATAACTATCCAGACCGACATGGCTCGCGGTTAATGTAAAGAACCCGGGACATTACGTGAGGTCGACAACGTACAGGGTATAATACCTGTTCTTTTCCAAATCATTCCAGAACATTTTGTCTATGTTGCGGGGTGGCCTTTGAGGAGTACAACTTATGTCAACAACTGCAGATAACATTCCGGAAAATGCACAACTGGACGCATGGCTGGACAAAAAACTGGATGAACTGTTGCCCAAAAAACTGGAGGAAATTGATTCTTCCAGAACACCATCCATGTCGATTATTGCCACCAAGGGAACACTGGACTGGGCCTATCCGCCTTTCATCCTTGCATCAACAGCGGCGGCGCTTGGCTGGGAAGTCGACATATTTTTTACCTTCTACGGACTGTTGCTACTGAAAAAGGATATGGATGCCAAGATCAGTCCGCTGGGCAACCCGGCGATGCCGATGAAAATGCCGTTTGGCCCGAAATGGTTCCAGGAATATAACTGGCCGATGCCAAACCTGCTGATGGCTGGCGTGCCCGGATTTGAGAATATGGCCACCGGGCTGATGAAGAAGACATTTATGAACAAGGGTGTGGCCACGGTAGAAGAGCTGCGTAGTTTGTGTCTGGAAGCAGAAGTGAAAATGGTTGCCTGTCAGATGACCGTTGATGTTTTCGGCTTCGATTCCAGTGAGTTTATACCGGAAGTGACTGATTTCGTCGGTGCCACCTCGTTCTTGCCGGTCGCACAGAAATCAGACGTTTGTCTGTTTATCTAATCAGGGACACTGACTGATTGGAATTATGTATAAGACAAACCTGTAAAAGGGCTTGTCTGCTGTCAACAAAAGGCGTGCAATTGCACGCCTTTTGTTTAGTTGCCAATAGAATAGTGCGGTTTTAAACAGTATATGCAGCAGTTTTATCCGGCGATTGAGCCCTACCAAGTTCACACCGTGACCGTATCGGACGGACATAGTCTGTATGTCGAGGAATGTGGCAATGCAGATGGACTTCCCGTTGTATTTGTACACGGTGGTCCGGGTGCGGCCTGTGAAGCGTATCACCGGCAATTTTTTAATCCGGAAATCTACCGGATTATATTGTTTGATCAGCGTGGTTGCGGACGGTCAATGCCGCATGCGTCATTGCAGGGGAATACCACACAGGCGCTGGTCTCGGATATGGAGATTATCCGTATAACGCTGGCTGTCGACCGGTGGATTGTCTTCGGTGGCTCATGGGGATCAACGCTGGGCCTGGTATATGCCGAGGCGCATCCAGAAAATGTGCTGGGACTGATTTTGCGCGGCATCTTTCTTTGTCGGTCGCGGGATATTCGCTGGTTTTACCAGGAGGGTGCATCTTTTTTATTGCCGGATCACTGGCAGGATTTCCTGAAACCGATACCGGAAGCCGAGCAGGGTGACATAGTCGGTGCCTATTATGAGCGCCTGACAGGTGCTGATGAGGTTGCGATGATGGCGGCTGCCAAGGCCTGGTCGCTGTGGGAAGGACGTGCTTCGACCCTGTTGCCAAAAGCCGCTGTTGTCGATCATTTTACCAAACCAAAAACAGCATTGAGTCTGGCGCGCATTGAGTGTCACTACTTCATGAATGACAGTTTTATGCAGGTGGACCAGATACTGAAAAATGCGCCTCGATTAAAAGAGATTCCCGGTGTTATCGTTCATGGTCGCTATGATGTCGTTTGCCCTCTGGAACAGGCCTGGTTGCTACACCATGCATGGCCACAATCATGCCTGCAGATTGTTCAGGATGCAGGCCATTCAGCGACAGAGCCGGGGATTGTCGATGCCCTGGTGGCGGCCACCGACCAGTATGCGCGGCGTTTTCGATGATTGGTTTATTACAGCGTGTGCGGCAGGCGCAGGTTGAAATCAGTGCTGAACGTGTTGCATCGATAGGCGCGGGTCTACTGGTGCTGGTCGGGGTGCAGCAAGATGACAATGAGGCGACTGCCGATCGTTTGCTGGAGCGCTTACTCGGATACCGGGTGTTTGCTGATGCTGACGGTAAAATGAATCTGAATATTAAACAGGCAGGTGGAGAATTGCTGCTGGTACCGCAATTCACGCTGGCTGCCGATACAAGTAGAGGCATGCGCCCCGGATTTTCCACAGCGGCCAGTCCTGCAGTGGGGCAGCATTTATATGCCTATTTGCTGGAACAGGCATGCCTGCAGCAACTACCGGTGGCGAGCGGGCAATTCGGGGATGATATGCAGGTGTCGCTGGTAAATGATGGCCCGGTTACTTTCTGGCTGGAGGTTAATCCTCGGCAGTAACCTGTTAGTATAGGAGCTATATGAGCGTGATTTTAAGGTAACTATCTATTTTTAATTGGTAATTTGTTATGTCACAGCGACAGGCGGCCGTTAGCCGGGACACACTGGAGACGCAAATCAGTGTGTCTGTAAACCTTGATGGATCAGGAATCACTTCTTTTGATACAGGATTGCCGTTTCTTGAGCACATGCTCGATCAGGTCGCGCGCCACGGGATGCAGGATATTGAGGTCAAGGCGAGAGGTGACTTGCACATTGATGGCCATCACACGGTTGAAGATATTGGTATTACGCTCGGACAGGCGATTGGCAAGGCGCTGGCCGACAAGCGCGGTATTCGTCGCTACGGGCATGCCTATGTACCGCTAGATGAGGCCTTGTCACGTGTTGTAATTGACTTCTCCGGGCGTCCCGGGCTTGAATACCATGCAGAGTTTCCGCGTGCGCGTATCGGTGATTTTGATGTGGATTTGCTGCACGAGTTTTTTCAGGGATTCTGTAATCACGCATTGGTCACATTGCACATAGATTGTTTGCGTGGTGACAATGCGCACCATATTGCAGAGACGATTTTCAAGGCGTTTGGACGTGCCATGCGCATGGCACTTGAATCTGATGCTGCACTGGGTAAGCAGTTGCCTTCGACCAAGGGAAGTCTTTAGGATAACCTGATTATCGTGTTGTCTGGCTACAGTCCCTGCTTGTTTAATCCACTATGACCACTATCGCAATTATTAATTATGGCATGGGCAACCTGCATTCCATTGCCAAGGCAATGGAACATGTTGCCGGCAAGGAGCGCGTTATAGTCAGCAGTCAGCATGAGCAAATTCTTGCGGCTGACCGGGTGGTGTTCCCGGGCGTCGGTGCAATCCGGGATTGTATGGCCGAGCTTAAGCGTAGTGGACTGGATGAAATTATTGCGCAGGTGGCCGCAGCAAAACCGCTGCTGGGAGTCTGCCTGGGAATGCAGGCGTTGCTGGATATCAGTGAGGAGAACCAGGGAACAGAATGCCTGGGGGTTATTTCCGGAAAAGTGGTGCGTTTCCCCGGGAATTTGCAGGATGAGGCAGGTGGTAATCGACTGAAGATACCGCACATGGGCTGGAATCAGGTTCATCAGCAGGGCGACCACCCCCTGTGGAGAGAGATCCCGGATGACAGCCGTTTTTATTTCGTACACAGTTATTACGCGCAACCGGACAGGGTGGAAGATATTGCTGCAACAACGCCTTATGGCCTTGATTTCACCTCTGTGCTGGCCCGGGGCAATATTTTCGCCGTGCAGTTTCATCCGGAGAAAAGTCAGCATGTCGGGTTGCAACTGTTGTCAAATTTTGTACATTGGGATGGAGACACCTGAGCGATGTTGTTGATACCCGCGATTGACCTGAAGGATGGCAAGTGTGTGCGCCTGCGGCAGGGTCGTATGGAAGATGAAACTGTTTTTAGTGACAACCCTGTGGAGGTGGCACAGCGCTGGGTTGATGCGGGTGCGCGCCGCTTGCACATGGTCGATCTGAACGGTGCTTTTGAGGGCAAACCGGTGAATGCCAGCGCGATCAGGGCGGTCGCGGAAGCCTTTCCCGATCTGCCTATTCAGGTTGGTGGTGGCATACGTGATGAAGAAACGGTGCAGACCTATCTCGATGCCGGTGTACAGTACGTCATTATCGGTACCAGGGCCGTCAGTGCCCCGCACTTTGTTAACGATCTGTGTGTCGAGTTTCCCGGCCATATTATTGTGGGGCTTGATGCAAAAGACGGCAAGGTGGCAATAGAAGGCTGGTCCAAGCTGTCTCATCATTCTGTAATAGACATGGCACAGCGATTCGAACAGGATGGTGTGGAGGCGATTGTATTCACAGACATCGGCCGTGATGGCATGATGAGTGGCGTCAATGTGGATTCAACAGTAGCACTGGCACAGGCCATTCATATCCCGGTTATCGCATCCGGTGGCATTACCAATATTGACGATATACGGGCATTATGTGTCGTCTCCGATGAGGGTATCATGGGCGCGATTACCGGCCGTGCAATTTATGAAGGCTCGCTGGATCTTGTAGCCGCACAGCAACTGGCCGACGAGTTGTGTCCCGCCGAATCTGACTGAGACAAATCAATGGGCCTCGCAAAACGTATTATACCCTGTATGGATGTCGATGCCGGGCGAGTTGTGAAGGGGGTGCAGTTCGTCGATATCCGTGATGCAGGTGATCCGGTGGAAATCGCGCAGCGCTATGACCAGGAAGGTGCTGATGAGTTGACCTTCCTGGATATCACTGCAAGTTCTGATCAGCGTGAGACCATGGTACATGTGGTTGAACAGGTTGCCGGTGAGGTTTTCATACCCCTGACGGTTGGCGGTGGTATTCGCGAGGTTGCTGATATCCAGCGCATGCTGAATGCCGGTGCGGACAAAGTCGCCATCAATACGGCGGCGGTGTTCAACCCCGAGTTTGTGAAACAGGCAGCAGATCGATTTGGTTCACAGTGTATCGTTGTAGCCATCGATGCCAGGCGGGTCAGCAGCGGCGATGAAGCATCGCGCTGGGAAATTTATACACACGGTGGTCGTAAACCTACCGGTATTGATGCTGTTGAGTGGGCACAACGTATGGTTGCGTTCGGGGCGGGAGAGATTCTCCTGACGAGCATGGATCGTGACGGTACCCGTGATGGATTTGATATTGAGCTGACATGCGCGATCAGTAATGCCGTCGATGTTCCGGTTATTGCCTCGGGTGGCGTGGGTACTCTGGACCACCTTGCTGAAGGTGTGATCGAAGGCAAGGCCGATGCGGTATTGGCGGCCAGTATTTTTCATTTTGGCGAGTACAGTATTGGCGAGGCCAAACAGCATATGGCTGATCGGGGTATCGAGGTAAGATTGTAAGCAGCTGCACGGATCTTAATTATGATCAACGTTAAGACATACAGTAATGAATAGCGAAGCGTGGCTGGATGCAGTCAAATGGACTGACGATGGTCTGGTACCGGTGGTTGCGCAGGATGCCAGTGACGGCAAGGTACTGATGCTGGCCTGGATGAATCGTGATGCACTGAAGCTGACGGCACAGGGTGGTAAAGCCGTCTACTGGTCACGCTCGCGCAAGAAATTGTGGCACAAGGGTGAAGAATCCGGGCACCATCAGTCCGTCCGGGAAATCCGGCTGGACTGTGACAATGATGTCGTGGTGCTGCAGGTTGAGCAGCAGGGTGGCATTGCCTGTCACACAGGAAGACGCAGTTGCTTCTATCAGCGCCTGCAAGATGGCTGCTGGGTGACGGTTGAGCCGGTATTGAAAGATCCTGACTCAATATACGGGAGCAGCGTATAAATGGTCGCTAATGATGAGTGATACATTAAAAAAACTGGCTGCAGTGATTGAAACAAGAAAAGCAGCAAGTGCCGATTCTTCCTATGTTGCCAGTTTGTTTGAAAAAGGCATGAATACCATCTTAAAGAAGATTGGTGAGGAAGCGGCAGAAACCATCGTTGCTGCGAAAGAGGACGACGATTCACAGCTGGTTCATGAAACAGCCGATTTGTGGTTCCACACGCTGGTGATGCTGTCAGCACGCGGACTGGGGCCGGAGGATGTGCTGTCGGAACTTGAGCGACGTTTCGATGTGTCAGGTCTTGAGGAAAAGGCTGCGCGAAACAGTCACACATAGTGTCATTGCAATTTCTGTGTATTAGCACAGATGGAGAAATATTATGGGTATAAGTGTCTGGCAATTATTGATTATTCTGGCCATTGTCCTGGTACTGTTTGGCGCCAAGCGGCTGAAGAATATTGGCTCGGATCTGGGCGGTGCCATCAAGGGGTTCAAGCAGTCCATGCGCGAGGGTGAAGATGAGGCCAACGAGAAAAAATCCCTGGATGACAAGGACGAGGGTCACGTGATCGAGGGTGAGGTGACCAGGCACACCAAGGACAAGGTCTAGTTAAACTAACGGGTTCGTCATGTTTGATATCGGGTTTTGGGAAATTATATTTATCATGGTGATCACCCTGCTGGTCGTAGGGCCGGAAAGGTTACCAAAAATTGCCCGGACAGCCGGCTTGTGGGTGGGCAAAATGCGCGGTTTTGTTTCCTCTGTTAAGGCAGACATTGATCAGGAGCTTGCTGCGGATGAACTCAAGAAAGTGCTTGCCAAGCAGGCAGCGGTTCCCGAAGTTGAAGAATTGATCGATAAAGTGAGCGGTGACCCACTGGCGGCGATGGAGAGCAAGCCACCAAATTTTTCGGAAAATAGTCTGCCTGCAGAACAGTCTGAAAAACCTGCAGATACCCAGGTTACGGATGACACATCAAAATAACCAGGAATCTGCGTTGTCAGACGAGACAGAACAACCGCTGTTATATCACCTGATTGAATTGCGTGACCGCTTGTTGCGGGTCGTGCTGGTGGTTGCTGTGGTTTTCGTTGCACTGGTACCATTTGCAAATATCCTGTTCTCCCTGTTATCCGGACCCTTGATGGCACATATGCCGGAAGGCAGCAGCATGATTGCGATTGAAGTAGCATCACCCTTTTTAATCCCGTTCAAGCTGACTCTGTTCCTGGCCCTGTTTATCTCAATACCCTATGTGTTGTACCAGCTTTGGTCATTCGTTGCGCCCGGCCTGTACAAACATGAGCGTCGACTGGTCTACCCCCTGCTGGTATCAAGCACTGTGCTGTTCTATGCCGGCGCCACATTTGCCTATTTTGTTGTCTTCCCGCTGGTATTTGCATTTTTTACGGGTACGGCGCCAGAAGGTGTCGCGGTGATGACTGATATCAGCCGCTACCTGGATTTCGTGTTAACGCTGTTTTTCGCTTTTGGTATGGCATTCGAAGTGCCAATTGTTACTATTTTGCTGGTGTGGACCGGGGTGGCAACACAGGAAAGTCTGCGTGAAAAACGTCCCTACATTATTGTGGCTGCTTTTGTTATTGGCATGCTGTTGACTCCTCCGGATATAATTTCACAGACACTGCTTGCGGTACCCGTTTGGCTATTATTTGAGCTGGGTGTGTATTTCTCTGGCTGGTTTATAAAACAGAAAGAGGCTTTTTCGAAAGAAACCACTAATTCAGCAGTCGCTGCTTACAAACCAATGAGTAACGACGAGATGGATGCAGAGCTTGACCGTATGGAGAATGAGGATAAGGGCTAGCGTTTTAAACGAAGTGAACCCGATCTGAAGGTGAATGACGTTATTGTAGATCCTGGTACGGCCGCGTACGCCAGATGCTCTGTGTTACGAGCCCGTGCCCCCAATGCTGGCTGACAGGTCTGTGGACAAGGCGCCGCCCGGTGAAGCGGTTGCGCGGTCACTGAAGAGGGCAATCTCCATCGGCAACGGCTTGGCGATAATATATCCCTGTGCGTAATCGACACCCAGTTCACGGACTGCCTGCAAGATTGCTTCATCCTCAACAAATTCGGCAATGGTCATGATATTCATAGTGTGACCAATCTGGTTGATGGCGCGGACCATTTCATAGTCTGTCTTGTCATTCACCATGTTCTTCACGAACGATCCATCCATCTTGAGGTAGTCGACTGGCAGGTTCCTGAGGTAGCCGAACGAACTCAGTCCGACGCCAAAGTCATCCAGCGCAAATCGGCAGCCCATGTCACGCAACGAGGATATCAGGCTGGTTGCCGTATGCAGGTTTGCAATAACGGCGGTTTCGGTGATCTCGAAACACAGCAGTTGGGGCGGTACACGGGTATTCTTGATCTCCTCAATGAGGAACTTCTTGAAGCGCTCGTCAGAAAGTGACTGCCCTGAAAGATTAATGCAGCACCTGTCCATTACATTGATTACTGTTTCCAGGTTGCCGGATAGCAGTTTAAGGGTATTCTCGACAACCCAGCGGTCGATCATGGGCATCATGTTATAGCGCTCTGCCGATGGGATAAATGATCCCGGCCCGATAAGCTTCATGTCTTCATCCAAGATACGCAGCAATACTTCGCCATGAATCTTGCTTTTCTCGTTCGGCTGTCTGCCGAGGTGCTCTATGTCCTGGAAGAACAGCCGGAAACGATTCTGCTCGAGTACGTCGTGAATCTTCTGCACCCATTGCATTTGGCCCTGGCGCTCAAGCATTTCCCGGTCATTTTCCTCATATACATGAACACGGTTGCGCCCCTTTTCCTTGGCCATGTAGCAGGCCGAGTCAGCCGCACTCAGTACATCGGAGAGTACGCCACTGTCGGCGCCAATTGTCACGATTCCGATACTGACACCGATCCGGAATGCCTTATCGTCCCATACAAAACGGAAATCCTCGACCATAGCGCGAATCTTCTCGGTAACCTCGGATGCCCAGTCCACTGAACAGCCTGCCAGCAGTATGCCGAATTCATCACCGCCAATACGTGCCAGTGAATCTGCTTCACGCAGCACCGACTGGAAGCGTGGCTTGAGCATTTTCAGCAACGCGTCTCCGGCGATATGACCACTGGTGTCGTTGACCAGTTTGAAGTTGTCCAGGTCCATATAGCACAATACGTAGCGGCCATTGCTGTTGCGCGCATTCTCCAGTGCCTGGCTGATATGCCGCTCAAATTCACGCCTGTTGATCAGGCCGGTCAGTGAATCATGTGTTGCATGGTAAGTCATTGTGCTCAGGCTGCGTAGCTCGGATACATCGTGGAACACCACGACAACACCGGTTATTTTTTCACTGGAATCGCGGATTGGGGTGGCAAGCACCTCGATAGACATGCGCTTGTTATGGTTGGGATGTATCAACTGCAGGTAGCCTGGTAGCATGACGCTCCTGCCTTCCTCGGCTGAAAGCTTGGCCGGGTCTGGCGGCATCTTGAGTGTCTTATCATCGACAATATTGAAAACTTCCATGAGCGACTTGCCGTAGCCCTCCGCACTGCTGCAGCCTACCGCTTTCTCAGCGGCAGCATTCATGTACTCGATATAGCCTTCGGGATTGGTCCTTATCACGCCATCGCCGATTGAGTCCAGCGTCACCTGGGCATTTTCTTTCTCCTTGAAAAGTGAATCACGGATATTCTTCAGCTCCCTGATGTTGTTAGCCAGGATATTCTGCAGGATGCGTGATGAGCTAATCATAAGTCCCGTGATTATGAGCACGATGATTCCCTGTGAAATGGAGATCGCGCCATATTCCCTGAATGACAAAGCCACCATTGGTGATAATGCCGGCACCACGAATCCCGCAATCGCCTGTGGTGAGGACTGCATGGACACGTAGGCGGTCAGCGAAATACAGGACAGGATGACCAGAGCGAACGGCTCCATGCCTGCACCACCGTACTTTAGCGTTATGGCGGACAGCCCACCCCAGCAGAGGCCGGAGATCACGACAGTGGAGATATAGAACACGCCCCGGGCAACGATTACATCAGGCCTGTCATCGTCAGCACGTTTGTAGATGAATATGGATCGGACGACAACCATGAGGTTCACAATGGAGGCCCAGCCCAGCAACACTCTAATTGGTGCCAGTTCCCAGAAAACCGCGCAGACACAGACCGTCAACACAAGGCTGACCAGAAATTCCGTCTGGATCTGCTTGTAGATTAAATTGGTCCGATACTGGCGGAACTGTCCGCGTTGCTGTCCACTGTCTTCGTGCGGGGCCAGCTCATGCAATTGAGATATATCCGTTTGTGGAACGGGTGTTTCCGGTACGTTTTCAGGTTCTTTTTTTGGCATCAATCAGACCTGTCGAAGCAAGGAGTACGCACACATGTTTTTGAAACAGCAGTTCTATTATCTATCGGGGTGCGAAGGTCAAACTTTAATATGAGGATAAGGCTAGCCAGTGTCCGGGCTGTGCCTGTCTGAAGTATTGAGCCTGCCGATAAAGGCGGTAATCCGTGTTATGTGGTCACCATGCTGAAGGGCAAAGCATAATATTTCTACAAGACGTTTTATTGTGCATCCGGTGGGATGGGGGACCATCACATATAGAATAAGCTTGATTTGTTTGCAGGCTGAACAGTCGCTACTCCTTTGGTGTCCCAGTAAGATGCGACTGGTGTTATCCTAACTCCCTTCTACTTCAGCCGGGCAGATTCTTCCATCCCGAGGAGTCTATCCATTCAAGCATTTTCGCGGCAGGCATTGGTTTCGCGATGAAGAACCCCTGCCCGTACTGGCAACCCATGTCGACAAGCTGCTCCAGCACCGCTGATGTCTCAATACCTTCGGCCAGTACATTGATTCCGAAATCCTTGCCGAGATTTATCATTGACTTGACAAGACATTCGTTGTTTTTGACTGTCAGCAGGTCAGTGACAAATGACATGTCTATTTTCAGTTCCTGCACAGGCAGCTGCTGAAGATAGGAATAAGAAGAGTATCCGGTGCCAAAATCATCAATAGAGATCAATACACCTATCTCACTGAGTTGCTGCAGGTTCCTGTGGGAAATATCCTGATTCACCATTAGCGAAGTTTCGGTGACTTCCAGGATAAGCAGCTGCGGGTCAGTGTTCCATATTCGTAAGGAACGTTTCACAAGTTCAACCAGGTCAGGACTACCCAGAAATTGAGGGGATAAATTCACCGCAATCCTGAAATCCGGAGATCGCTCTCTCATTAATTTTGACTGGTGCAGGGCAGTATTCAGAATCCAGAGTGTGATTTCCTGTAGCAGGTGACTCTTCTCAAAGATGGGCACCAGCAAGTCCGGAGTGATTTTACCGTACTCCGGGTGGTTCCAGCGTATCAGGGCTTCGGCCCCGTAAAGCTGGTGTGAAACAAGATTCACTTTGGGTTGATAAAACAGCTCGAACCTTGATTGCATAAAGGATGACTCCAGATCTGTCTCCAGCAACTTGCTCTGTTGGATCTTTTCATAATCTGAAGTGTGTGCATGCATGCCACAGGTATTGGCATCAAGCGTTACCTGCGAAGCAGTATCTGCAGCGAGTAGTAAATCCTCTGCAGTGCGGCCATGTTTCGGTAACAGTGCGGCACCTGTCTTTGGGTGAATGGTGGTTTCCAAACCGGTAAAAGAATGCAGGCCATCGAGAGTTTCTATTATCTTGTTGGCTGCCAGCTCAACCATTTGTTCAAATTTCAGGTCGGGGATGATCAGTGAGAAACGATGCTCGTTTATGCGTGAAAGAAAATCCGATGGCCTCTTGATGTCCAGCAGTTTTGCATGGACAGCATCCAGTATCCGGCAGGTTTTCCTGTACCCAAGAACCGGGTTAAGCATTTCAATACGAGACAGGTCTATCAGCAGCAGCGCCATGCGTCTGTCCTTGCTGATGCAGGATGCAATTACACTATCGAGCGTGTCCAGCAAGCTGATATAGCCGGACTTATTTTCCATGGCATCAGGGTGATCTGATTTTTGTTCACCAGGCATGGGTTGGTATAGGGTCTGGAATTTAGTCTAGAGGTAGTAGTCGGATGGATCAATATCAAGCTCGTCAGCATCTATCACTTTTTTGATTTCCAGTACTGTGCCCTTGGTCTTCTGAGTGTATTCCCACAAGTCGACCGTATTTGGATGTTCGTACCTGATCCTGTCGGCATTCAGTATGAGAAGCACTTTCGGGAAGAGACGCCGCACCCGATTCTGGGACATAACGATACCAACCTGTCCGGAGTTTAGTTCTACCAGTGAGCCGGTCGGATAGGCACCGATACACTGGATAAATTGCTCCATGAGATCTTCATGAAAGTCTGTATTTCGCCAATTGTACATAGTACAAACGGCCTCTGTTGGGGTGATTCTTTCTTTATACGGGCGAGTGCTTATCATTGCATCGTAGCAATCGACAATGGCTGCGATTCTTCCGCATACAGGTATTTGTTCACCTTTTAGGGCGTTCGGGTAGCCTTTGCCGTTTATTCGTTCATGATGTGTAAGGAGTACGTCGCGAACGGTGGGGGGTAGATCGGGTGTTTTATCCAGCATCTCCAGTCCAAAGTTCACGTGGCTGCGAACCAGTTTCATTGCTAGCGGATTAAGTGTTCCCTGCATGTCTATCATGGAGTCAGGCAGTTTTGTAATGCCGATATCAAGTAACAGCGCGCCCATGGAAATATCCTGTATTTCTGCTTCATTGAACCCCATGTGACGGCAAAAGGTAGCGGCAAGTGCGCAGCAGTTGATTGCATGCGTATATTTGTAGCGGTCCTTGCTCTTCATGCGCTGCAATAGCATGAAGGCGTCCGGGTTTCGCAAGACACTGTCAACAATATTCGACGTGGTTTCGCTGGCATCATCGAGATTGACCGTACTATCACTATGCGCAGTACTGAAAATGTTCTCAATGGCCTTGCTACTTTCTGCGTAGATCCTTCTGGCTGTTGCCAGTTCCTTCTCTACGACGACAGTGTCGATGTACCTGTCGCTGCCTGTCTTGATCGCAATCGCCTTGACACGGGATGTCGTTGACTGCTCATGTTCGATTATTGTGTGAAAAATGCCTGGATCGATGTCTTCCTGGGCCCTGTTGATAAATACGTACTCACAATATCCCTGTAGCGTCTCTATTTCTTCAGCATCTCTGATGTAGAAACCCTGAAACATAAAAGGGGTGTCCAGCCACGGTCTATCCAGTTCTTGTATATACATACCGACCTTGAGGTCACAGCAAGATACTTTCTCAAAAGAGCTGATATTATTATCTAGAGCAGACTGCATATTTGGCATCCCCTTATGCTCACAGAATCACCCTGTTTTTCCGACCATGCATCCCTGGACATTGCTACGTGGTCGAAAATATTGCCTTGTTACCGTTGTTCGTCTTGCCTTCGCTCTCGGATACCGAGCCTTGAAAGTCGTAGTCACGGTTCCCTGTGGGCGCCTGAATAAAATAGCCCTGCGCAAGGCTGACACCCAGTTCCCACAGGATTGCCAGGCTGGCCGGATCTTCAACACCCTCGGCTATGGTTGTGTAATTATGTTTCCTTGCAACATCCATGATGGCAGTGACTTTCGAGAGACTTCCGCCCTTTCTGCTGAGGCTCTCAACAAGACCACTGTCAATTTTCAGGTAATCTGTGTGGATATGCTGGAGATGCTGTGTTTGGGTCGACATCCGGTAGTGTTCAATAGCGATTTTGCATCCAATTGTATTAAGTGCCTTGGAAAGCATCGACATATTCTTGAGATCACTCTGCAGAGTGGTTTCGGCTATTTCGAATACAAGCTGTTCAGAATTAATTTTGTATTCCTTGATTTTTCCTATTATCCATAAAGGAAGTTCATGATCTGCGACTGATTGTTTCGTCAGCTTGATGAACAGAGACATTCCCTTGTCCGGATTTTCGGCCAACATCTGCATGATTTTGTCAATAACATAGCGGTCGATATCCACGGTTTGCCCAGAGACTTCCGCCATGGAGAAGAACTCACCCGGAAGAATGATGTTTCCATTTTCATCAACGATTCTGACCAGTACCTCATAAAAGTTACCAGGTGCATCCTTGAGGCTGGATATAGGCTGGTAATAAATCATAATGCGGTTTTCGTTTAGTGTTGCACTGACCAGTTTCTCATGATTCTCATTGGAACCCATGAGAATAACCTCGTCGGCTATTGCACTGCTGACTATTACCTGGTTACCGCCTGATGAACGGGCAGCCTCACACGCGAGGTCGGCTCGTGATATAACCTCTTCTGCACAAGCATCGTTTTGCCTGACTCTGCAGATACCGATACTTGTAGTCGTGACCATGGAATGTTCGGATACTTCAAAGATATGATGCTCGGTCGACGAGCATATCTTTTCGGCTTTCACCTGTGTCTCGTCAGTGCTTTCATTGCTGGAGAGAATAGCAAAGGTACAATCGCCAAATCGTGAGATGATGTCATCTTCATTGCAGAAGGATTTGATGATTTCAGAAATTCCGTTGATCACATATTCACTGTTCATGACTCCGATTTCATCCCTGATCCGGATGAAGTTATCAAGCAATACATACATGACGGTACGGTTTGTATCGGAAGTGGTCTGCTCGGTGAGGAGTGTGTTGAGATGTGATGTAAATTGTTCACGATCTGCTATTTCAGAAGCTGAACGTGGATCCTGTACCGGCACGGGCGTATTGCTGACACCTGGTTCATCTGACGGTGAAATGCCGGGCAAGGAAGACAGCAGTTGCTCGCTCTTCACCTCAGAAGCGGATAGTGCGGACTTGAGTATTTCTATTTCGGCCTTCAGCGAGTCAACCGTGTTGCTGACATCTACTGGCTCAAGCAAAGTATTGTTGGCTTGTTGCTCAGCCTCTCTCAGAGTCATGACTTCCTGTTCAAGAGCCTCATGATCATGCAGTTTAGCGGCGAGGGCTTCCTGTTCGGCCCTTGAGATTTCAAGCGCTGAGTTGAGATCAGCCAACTGCCCCTCCAGGGACTGCGCATCTACGGAATCGGCTTCCCTGGATTCCTCTAAGGCAGTGCGCAACTGCCCAGCCTCTGCTTCAAGCTCGTCAGCAAGCTTCGCTCTTTCGCCGAGCATTAGATTTTGCGCCTGTGTCTCCTGCAACCTTGATTCGAGGTCAGTCAGCGCTATTTTTAGTTTTTCATTTGCCTCTGTGTTTTCTGGCGGGTCGTACTGTGATTCGTTTGCTGATCCCAGCCTTGACTGAAGTGACTCGATTTTATTGATCTTTTCCTCCATCAACTTTTTATGCAGAGTTTTCTCTGAAATAGATGACTCATGCAGAGCACGATTCAAATTCTCGAGATTTTCTGCATGCGTTCCAAGCTCATTGTGCGCTGCTTGCAAGGATTCGAGCTCACCCGAAATGTTGCTGATTTGTGCATTCAGATCGTCGCAGGTGCTGGTATGGGACACGGATTGTGCACGCATGGACTCAGACTGCGCTTCGACTTCCTCCTTTAATTGATTGATATGGCCATTCAGTTCGTCACAGGTGCTGGCATGGGACTCGGTTTCTGCACGCATGGATTCAGACTGCGCTTCGACTTCCTCCTTTAATTGATTGATATGGCCATTCAGTTCGTCACAGGTGCTGGCATGGGACTCGGTTTGTGCACGCATGGATTCAGACTGCGCTTCGACTTCCTCCTTTAATTGATTGATATGGCCATTCAGTTCGTCACAGGTGCTGGTATGGGACTCGGTTTCTGCACGCATGGATTCAGACTGCGCATCAATATCATCCTTTAATTCAGTGACATAGTCATTAAGCCATTCAACCTCTTTACCCTTTAACTCCAGTTCTTCACGGCGCTGCTCAAGTTGCTGATCTCTGGTTTGAAGATTCTCGTTCAAATCCTGAATTGCTGTTCCCAGTCTGGCTACCTCCTGATTATGAGCATCCTTTTCCTGGATGCTGGCCTCAACCATGGAATCAAGTTCGGTGGTTAGACTGTCAACCTGCCGGTTGATGCCAGCAATTTCATTATCACGATCCTCCAGTTCCTTTTGTTGTGCCTTCAGCTCGCTGCATGCCTCATCAAACTGAACCTGTAGCTCGTCAATATTGTTAGTTAATATGTCTCTCGCACGCACAAATGCTTCCTGTGCCTGCTGGCCTTCTGCAGTGCGCTGTTCCAGCGTATCGGTCACCTCTTTAACACGGAATGACAATTGACTGATTTCCTCGGCACGTGCGTTCAAGGTGTTTTCCTGTTCGTTCGCCTGCTGCAGCAAGTTCTCCCGATCGGACTCTATATCAGTAATCTTTTTATTCAGCTGCTCTGCTTCCCGGGTATATTCTTCTTCTTTCCTGCGGCTTTTATTGGTCTCATCATTCAGGGCGTTATTGATGGTCTTGATGGATTCGTTCAGTTCGTCGATTCTGATAGAGCGTTCGACAAGTTGTTTACGGGAAGAATCAAGCTCATACAGTGCTGTATTAAATGCAGCATTGAATTCACCCGCGATAGCTGCCAAATCACTGATTGCAGGTTGTTCCATCCCGGATCCATTTTCCGGTTGATGATCCATCTCAGTTGAATTCATCTCGGGAAATACCGTACCAGGGGGCGTATTGTCAGTAATCTCACTGATCTCCGCCTGTTCACTGAGTGTCATCTCTTTCATCGTTTCATTTTTCATCATGATTTCCTGGTTCGGGTGCTCACTATTGCATTTCTGAAAGGTATCTCTTCCGGGTTGTGGCTGTAGCTGACTGGTCACTGAATCCACCATGCCAATCAGTTTGGTAATCATCCTGCTCACAGTACTGTTCTCCTCAAAATTCCCGATGTGTATTAGTGACCTGTCGCTATGACGTCTATCGACGCTCAAGCGAGATTCTTTAAACTGCATGCGGGCTCACGTTGTGCCTGTCAGACGCTGCAATAAGCCTTTTCGGTGACTGGGGAAGAGCCCCCTTAATTGCCAACACCGGGTATATGGTCTGAAAGAGAAAGACCCTGCTGCTCTCGGCGAGAGCGGAACGATCAAAGTGAAATAGTTTGAGAACAGCGAGGGCGACACACACTATATATAAGGGCGTGAAAATCATGCCGCATAATCTGGACCTACAATCGCTGAGTACCCACAGGGTTCGAACTTGAGTTACAAGATAGATGGGCTGATCGTCGTTAAGGGTGTCGATGTGATCCGGTGTCTGCGCCCATACCGATATTGCCGGCCACCCCTGCAGCGCTTGCGGGGAAGTGTTTTGGCCAACTTCAAAAGTCGGCAAAACAAAAAAACAGCGACACGGCAGGTCGCAAATAGCTACTTTGTTGTATTCTTGAAAGCCCGATTTTCTTTTCGCATAATCCAGATCAGAAGGGCAGCAAGCAGAAGTAAGGCTCCCGCTCCATATCCGACTGGGGCGTCAAAATGATAGATCGCCGCAAGCCCTGCCACCGAATAAACATAGGGCATTTTCTCGTATAGCCAATCAGGCTTCCACTTGCTGAATAGCCTCAGCATATTTAAGAACAAGTCCACCATGACACTTCTCCATTTATTGTTATCGAGTGTCCAAGAAAAATAACATTACACCTTTGTTGTACAGGCTGGGCGATGATCTTCCCATTGTACTGAAGTGCATGTGAACCCATGGGGCACTGCTTTGCTCGTTCCCCGGGCCCTATCAGCCTTCCCGCATTGGCGAACAGGTCGTCGCACTGTGCAAGGTCCCTTTAGATGATTGACCAGCGTTTAACTCTCCCGAGTTTAATCGATTTATCCGAAGTACTCAGGAACACTTATCCTGACCGATACAGCGATATGCGGCTTCTTTTGAATAGCGAGCCCGGTTATGCGCACAATAGTGCTGGTGGGAGATACCACTTAATTGTATGTACTCATTCTTAATGAGTATGTTTGAGACAATGGGGCGTTTCAAGTGTACAGGGAACGATCTGCTGTGGCGGTGATTGCCCTGGAATCCTGTTTAAGGGGCAGGAAGGTCATGTTCAAGACTAATTCGGCTGACACCACATCCTTGCAGGAATCTGTTAGGAAAAAGGATAGAAAATTGCAATACGATGAATGGCTGAAAAAATATCATGCTATGGATCGTGGTAATTGGAATTACTATGAGCATCAATATCACAGAGAATATTCCAAATACCGGTTGGAAAATAAAACTGGTTTGTTCTCTATGTATAGTCAACGGAAACTGGAAGAATTCTCCCAGGCTATGGCACAGAAGATAATTCTGGCCGCTCAATCGCCAGACAATAGTTCTTCCACGGACGCAGAAGCCGAGATTGTTTACCTGCTTCTCCATCTCGTTGATCGGCAGGTGCTCAGTCAGTTAGGCGTGTCTCGAAGAGATACAGTTTTTGATGAAGTTGCACGTATTACAATCACGACCCATACCAGAGCTGTCCTTCAGGCGGATGCGTCACAGGATGACTTAATGATCAAAGCCAAAAAGATGATGAGCACACTGAAATCAAGGCAGTCGATCTATTTCCAATGCAAGTCGCTTTTCGGTGGGTCATCTCCAAACAATGGCACTATTGTATTTGCTTTAAGTTTCTTTGTTTACAGAGCACTAGGTCATACAGACAGGAACGATGCAGACGATATCCTGACCGGTAGACGTGATATCAGTGATTCCGATATGGGTGACTTCCCTGAGCCACCAGAAATCATGGCAGCCGCACGTGCAGTGGAGTCGATAATAGATGCGCTGCAACTAGCCAGCGACCTGAAGCACCTGCGATGAAAAATATGTTAGAGCAGCAGACCTTTTATAGTAACCGTCGACATCGGGATGTCGGTATTGCCATACCTGACAGAGTCATCTGGCTATGAGGGTAATTATGTATACATACTCCAGTTTTGTGTGTGCCCATGAATGTAGCCTTTGGATTGTCACCGACATTCATATAGCTACCTTCAATAATTGGGTGGGGTGTGTGCCGCGATAGTAGGGACAGCATATGCACACATCTGCAAGATTCGGATGCCATAGCATGGTCTCATAAACCACCTACTGTAATGAGCTGCTGCTGATAAAAAGAGCGGAAAGCCCTGGTCAACGCAATTTCATAGGGAAAACTGTCTTCATTAGCTTCTGCAACCTTGAAGCGTTTTGCAACGCCTTGCGCCGACTTGCAATTGAACGCCATGAAAAACGGTTGCCGTGTCGGGACGTAGCCGATCAGGCTGTCAAACTCAGAGCCTTCCACGAGCCCGAAAATTAACAGATCAACGCTCATTTCACTGCATATTGCTGAACTCTTTTTGAATTTTCTATTGTCACGAATCAGGCTGTGGTGCTCCGCGTCCTTAATATAGCGATAATCAAACGCGATGGGATGGCGAACCGATTCCTCGACAATGCCGGTCATCAGTTGCGCCAGGCTGCTTGAGAAGTCCCGGGTTTGCGAGGGTGATGCCGAACCGTTATCGTTGGGTGTGCCCCACACGATCATCAGGACCTTCAGGGGGACAAGTGGCGGTTCGGGAACAGTTGTTGTCGCAGCTGTTGCCTTTGCAATGGTGGGTGCCGGTGCTTTGCTCTGTGGAGTACCGGGACGGGGTTTGGTCACCAGGGTTTTCACCTGGGGTGGTTGTTGCTTGATAACAGGGGCCGGTGCTGGCTGTGCGATTTTCGGTTCTACCGCTTTCGGTTGTTCCTGTTTCGATGGTGGCGGTTTCGGCGGCATGGTTTTGGGCACCGGGTCGGGTGCCGTCGCAGGTTCGGATTCACGTTGTGCTATCCTGGTTTGCCCTGCGGGCATCTGATCACTGTCTTGCCTGATAGTGCGATCAACTTCCGGGGTTACAGGATTCACTGCCATGACTGTTGTCTGTATCTCATTGCCACGGTCACTTCGTTTGGTTTGGATTCCCCGGTCCATTGTGGGTTCGGCAGTCACAAGCGTTTCGGTTACGGTCGGTTTTTGCCAGTATAAATAGACTGACAGGCCGGCGATGAGCAGGGCGCAGATGGTAGCAGTCGGCCAGAACAGGGAGCTGAGCCGGCTCCCGTTCTTCGATTGCCCCAAGGTATGACCGGGTTCACGGAGTGCGCCCAGCTGACGATCCGGTGGTTCCTGTGCAGCCGTTTCCGGCTTGCTTGTGGTATCAACCACGTCTGTACTTGTATCACTTGTCAGGGTAGGTGAAACAAATGCCGTGATTGCCCGGGTGAGTTGGATAAAACCGGCATCCTCGGTATCGCCACTCCAGTCGAGCAGTGATGCCGCCTGGATCTGTCGAAACACCAGGGGGATCTCAAGTTCTTCCAGCAGGACCGGTATCAGTCGCCCCTTGTCCAGTGCATCACTAGCTTCGGCACGTACCCAACGGGATTCCACAGAGGTTTTCGACCACAACACGATCACGCAGGTGGCCGCCTTCAGTTCGCTCTCGATGACCCTGTCAAAAGTCTTGCCCGGTAATATGGTGCGGTCCCACCAGACTTCCCAGCCCTGTTTCCCGAGGGCATCCGCAAGCTGGCTGGCACGGGTCCTGTCTTCACTGGCATAGCTCAGAAAGATGTCACGCATGAGATATTTTCCTTGTCTGGATCTCGAGTACAGGCTGTATAGTACGGGATGATGCAAAGGATCTGCAGCCCCCTGTCCACAACAAGATACGGTCAGAGCGGGCGTGATCGATGTACACATCCCGAACGAGGTCATTGGATTTGGTGCGAAACGTCTTGATGGTGGTCGGCCAGCCGTGCTTCAGGATATGCTCAAAGTATCGGGCGTTCCTGTTTGAGGTTGTGCAGGAATTTGCGGTTTTCGGCCCTGAATGCTGCCCTCACTCCAAATTCCTGTGACGGCGCATCCGCCTGATCTCGCCGGGAAGAGCCTTGATGTCTCTGCACCCATATTACCAAACGCTGATAAATCCGTATTTATACGTATTGGTTAACGCCGGAATCGGTTTTATCCTACAGACCAACTTACGTTGCCAATGTATAAGAACAAAAGGTGCTTTTAAATGACTACACCGTTAGAACAACCCTGCGCTGAAGGGCAGACGTGTTCGTCGGACTGCAAGCAATTAACGCTGCTGACAATATTATCAAAGTTGGTGATGGCGCAGGTAATAGGCATTGTTCTCATAATTATTTTATTGGTGATCTGATAGCAGGACACGTCACTTTCTGAATAAGTGGCGGGAATGGAAAATAATATGATGGCTTTTATTACGGTAAGTGTTTTGCTTGTTTTTTTATTCTGTTGCTGATATCGATTCCCCGGCGAGTAAAAAAAGGCGACTCCGAAGGCCGTATGAGAGGCTGACTGAAGCTGATGGAGAGACGGCAAGATGTATTCCGAGACTGCGAAAGTTGGCAATGTTCACGCCTCTAGCGAAAGACGGCTAGAAACCAACAGACCAAAGTGCTTTGGTACCAGTGAAGTGTTTTTCTGTGGATCCATGAAATGCCCCCGCAGGAAAGCCTGCGAAAAGCTCGTTTCCCCGTGGAACTTTGATTAGTGACACCTTCCGTCTTTGCGTTGTCACCCGGACAATTAGGAAGCACACTGGCAGGCGTTTAAACAAGACTTTCTCTATCCGTTAGTTTCCGTTATCCAGAATGGCAACAATGACGACGGTGGCAACGATAAGCAAAATTATGAGACTGGTACTCATGGCGTACCCACCAGACGCGATTTCTTCATAATTCCTTCCCTAAATAAAATTCTTATCCAAAAACTAAAGATCACACCACCATAAAAAAGCGGCGACCCACTCCGGAGGGGAAGGGGCCACCGATCCCGGGTGGTTCGAAATCTCCCGCTTGGGGCCGCCAGCGAATTAACGAAGGTCGTTGACATTGATGCACAAGTAAGCCAAACATTGGTTTAACTATGCATGGTCATCTATGCAAACCGTATGCCACGTATTGCTCGTTCGCATCTATCTGATTGCAATCACATTATGTCTTGCCACGAAACGCACGCCCATCTCGCTAGCAGGTGTGTCATGACAGTACTGTCAGAATTTGGGTGGGGACTGACAAAAGTGTCAGCGAGCGGGAGCAGGTGCAGCCTGAATGTCCTGTTTTCCTATAAGCTCGCTGACATTTTAAAACGTGAATAGTTTACAAACCAAAGAGCACCTGATCCGTTAAGCTTTAATTGTGGAAGACTAAAAGGAATATTTGCAATGGATGCACGGTCACAAGAGCCCTTTACAGGAGGACAGATGAGCCTTGAGGTTTGTAGGGACATCAAGTTACTGACGATATTGTCGAACCTGGTCGCTGCGCTGGCACTGGGCATAGTCGTTACGCTTGTCTCATCTGTCTGGATTCTGTTCACATAGCCTCAAGGCTGCGGAAGTAGCCCCCCGGGGCCTAATGCGTGGTTACTTTGCCCGGCGTGACGGTTTTGTACTGGTCTTTTTTATAGCTGGCCTGTTGGTAGGTATCGCTGCTTCCTCGACGATGCTCTCCTGCATTAGCCGATTATTGACCTGCTTTTCTGCTGTGGCCCAATCCTGTGCCGAATCACCACCCTGAAAGCCGCGTTGCTCGGCTATCAGATAGGCCGCCTCTGCAATCAACCGCTGGCGATGCTCAGTATCTATACTAACCCCGTGTTCCGGTAAACGGGTTGACTCGATTCTGGATTTTAGTTTGGCAGCAGCCTTTTCCAGCGTGGTCTCGAGCTTGCGTTCAAGTTGCTGCTCCAACTCCAGCACCTGCACCCGCAGCGTTTCCAGTTCACCCGATAATCTCTTCAGTGTAAGTTTCTCCGTCATTTTCATTTCCTCCAGTTACCTGCCACACACCTAGGCAGTGTGATGATGTATCAGTAATATATCTCACAATGTTGATAAATTTACTGCCCGAAGAATATACTCCATTTCAAACTGGCCAGATACACCAGATTCCAGTGATCTCCATAGCTACCACCACTCGCCAAGAGGGGGCTTGACAACTATTTCCGTCTGTATGGACAGGCGTTATTGTAACTGCGTGAAGCGCCCCTTGTTGGTGCAACTGATGAGTGAATGCAAACAACCTGGGAATGTCCTGTCCCTGTTCTCACCGGCGGCTAGCCGCCAGTGGTACCAAATATCACTGAGATCAGGACGGACTATGTTATACAGGATCGATAGTCCTCATATAGACGGGGTTGAATGCGGATTGAGCCTTGATAACGATGGCTGAACAATGGGTCATGCATGGATGAGCGTTATTGGCTGCGCACTCATGCTGAATTTCTCTCATCGAAAGATCTGCTAATATTCCCCGAAGTCCCCTGAACGAAAGAGTGCAAGCATAAAGATAATGACCAGAAAATCGATACAGACGCTGTTATTTGTCGGTGCAGGAGCCATTGCTCTTCTATTTGTAAAGCTGATGTTCGACATGAGCCGATCGATGAGCGAGATGACCGGTTATGTGGGCGCCATGTCACAGGATGTCAGGGAAATGCAGAATAGTATGCGTACTATGAATGACTCCATGTTGCGCATGGAGAAAAGTATCCATGGCTTGGGGCAGGCTTTCAATCAGGGAAGCAAACAGTTTCAGCAAATGAACCCGGCAGGGATGATGCAGCAGGTGTTGCCAGACAGCGGCCAGCGTACCCGTTGAGCCTGGCAATCTTTGTATACCTTCCCTTCCGTGGCTAACGAGCGCTATGAGATTCGGGTTCAACTCTTTGGCCAGGCGAAGGGTCTCTCGTCGGGTGCTGCCCTAGCGGTTAAAACATTCTGATTTATCGATGCTCAGTTTTTCTGCCTGCTCCACAAGGTGCTGTTTGGACCGTTCTCTTTGTCTGGAAAACGTGTAGGGATATATTCAGCCAGTACGATAGCAGTAGGCGTGATGACTGAAACAGGGCACTGCCTCCTACAATCCTGTCAGGGACGGCAATCGTGCGGGCCAGGGTAACAAAGTTCAAAGAATATCCTCTATAAACCATGCCGAAAACGCATGTCGACCACTGACGCCGGATTTTTTATAGATTGAAGAGGCCTGCTGTCGGACGGTCTTTTCCTGAGTACTTCTTACAATTGCAATCTCTTTCAGACTGAGGCCTTTTAAAAGCAACCAGCCAACCTCTATCTCGCTGCCAGTCAGCTGCCACTCTGAAAATTGCTGGGTAACAACGTTACCCAGTTTCTTGCGGGCTTCAAGAACATATTTTTTGGGGGGTGTTTGTGGGCTGTTTGCTGTTTCAAGTTCCTGCTGTAGAGACCTGATTTCAAGCCGCTGTTGATGCAGTCCCCACAGAAGCCAGGTAATCGCAATGGTCGAAATACTGACGACTATCACTTCTTTGACGATATGGTCAGTGTCCGCACCATGGGAGAGGTCGGCTACAAGGTCGGCGCCACTCGCGACGACCACGATGGCAAATATAAGAATTAATACGGTTTCTTTAATCCGTGTACTGTACACAATGATGAACTCTTCAAAAGCAGTGGCTTATGATATAGGACATATGCCCTATACGGTACTGGATATGGCATTGGCCCGAT
>Ga0316194_10000032_pt1 | contig 57338 bp, 51 predicted proteins | sample CroRivsedime1_MG_FD_204936 | JGI IMG/M metagenome (GOLD analysis project Ga0316194, IMG submission 204936) | Coastal sediment microbial communities from Maine, United States - Cross River sediment 1 | ecosystem: Environmental > Aquatic > Marine > Coastal > Sediment | place: USA: Maine...
CGTCTGTAGTGGCAAACCATACATAAGATCAATATTGATCGAGTGAAAACCAAGCTCGCGCGCCTGACGCATTGCGTTCAATGTCTGATCATCGGACTGAACCCGGTGTACCGCTTCCTGTACCTGCGGGTTGAAATCCTGTACCCCCAGGCTGATGCGATTGAACCCGATGTCACGAAGAATGGACAGCGTCTGTTCACGCAGCTCGCGCGGATCGATTTCTATCGAATACTCCCCGCCGTCGTTTTCTTGCAGGTAGAAGTTCTCACCCAGCGTGCGCATCAAATCACACATTTGCTGTTCGCTGAGGAAGGTCGGTGTACCACCTCCCCAGTGCAACTGCTCCACGCGCCGCTCGGGATCGACCAGTGACGCCTGCAATCGAATCTCGCGGTACAGACTGTCCAGATAAGGTTGCGCCCGGCTGCGGTCGGCAGTAACAATCTTGTTACAGGCGCAGTAATAGCAGACGTGGGCACAGAAAGGGATATGCACATACAGGGACAGCGGGCGCTGGCTGCTATTACTTTCCTTCACCCACCTAACGTAGTCCTGCTCGCCTACCGCAGGAGAGAATTCCATCGCCGTGGGATACGAGGTATAGCGCGGCCCGCTACCGGCATAGCGCCGAATCAGGTCAGCATCAAATTCAACATTATTGGGCATACATAACTCCACACATTGCCAACAGAGGCTACCAGCGTTCCACTGTCCACACATTGATATCGGTCAAGCCCATTTTAACCCTCCGCGTCCAGTCCGTTGATATGGGTTTCATTAATTTTCAGCAGCAGCTGCCGGAACGGCAAAATCCGCTCTTCCTGTTGCTCGGCAAGTTTAAAAAATGGCAAATTTTCCTTACCAAACATATAGCTGCCATCCGCCATCGAATCCCTCAGCTTGCGCACATCGCGCTCGAGATCTGTCAGGAAATCCATCGCCGCGCCCATGGAATCCATATCGTATTCAGCCGCCATACGCAGATCCTCGATCTCAAACAACGCCTGATCCACCAGATCCACATATTCCTCAGCAGTTTTGGGTCTACCCAGCATATTCCACCTCCAGTCAATATTGCTCAGCTTTTCAGCGCCGCTTCAAACAGTGAGCGAAACGCTTTAAGCTGCGGGGCTTCCAGCAGAAACACCCCCTGTCCACCACGCTCAAACTCCAGCCACAAAAACGGTACATCCGGAAAACATTCAACCAGCATCTCCTGGCTATTACCCACCTCTACCACCAGTATTCCGTCTTCATCCAGATAGTCCGCCGCCTGGGCCAGAATACGCACAACTATATCCAGCCCCTCGCTGCCCGCCATAAGCCCGATTTCAGGTTCATGCCGGAATTCTTCCGCCAGCTGCTGCATCTCTGCGGCCGAGACATAAGGCGGGTTGCTGATGATGAGTTGATAGCGCTGCGCATCAACGGCACTAAACAGGTCAGACTCGATCACCCGCACCCAGTCCTGCAGGTCATGACGCTCTATATTCTTTGTTGCGACCTCAAGCGCCTCGGGGGATATATCAACCAGATCGACGTGCGCATTCTCAAAATGGGCTGCGCAGGCAATACCGATACAGCCCCCGCCGGTACACAGATCCAGCACCCGGTCAACCGCATCAGGCTCCAGCCAGGGCTGGAAACCGCGCTCGATCCATTCCGCCATGGGGGAGCGTGGCACGAGTACACGCTCGTCCACGTAGAACGGCAGACCGGCAAACCAGGCCTCATTGGTCAGATAGGCTGCCGGCTTACGCGTATCGATGCGCTGCTGGATCAGCTCCAGTACCGCCTCACGCTCATCCGCTGTAACCGCGGAAGCCAGGAAATAGTCTGGAAACTGCGCGGGTAAATGCAGCGCATGACGTACCAGCAACAGGGCCTCGTCGAACGCATTGTCCGTCCCGTGCCCGAACACCAGCCCTGCCTCACCAAAGCGGCTGGCACTCCAGCGCACCAGGTCGCGGATAGTCTGTAACTCCGGCTGTGCCTCCCGTTTCATCGTCCTGTGGTCCCTGTTTATTGGCTGCCTGGCCGCCCCTATCCCAATGCCCCGGTCAATGGGATAATACGCGCCTATGAAAATTCACATTATACCGATGTTACTGGCTGCTGTGCTGTTGTCGGCCTGCAGCCCGCCCGAACCACCACAACTCAAACAGGGTACCCTGCTGCCGTCCGCAAAGGCCGTCGCAGACTTTCAGCTTACCGACCACTATGGAAAACCCTTTACCCGCGAAAACCTTAAAGGCAAATGGAGTTTCGCGTTCTTCGGCTACACCCACTGCCCGGATGTCTGCCCCACCTCACTGGCGATGCTGGCGCAAGTCATGCGGATACTGGAAAAAGACAACACACTGGATGTACTTCCCCAGACCGTCTTTTTCAGTGTGGATCCCGAACGTGATACGCCGGAACTGCTGGAGAAGTACCTGCCCTACTTTCATCCTGACTTTATCGGGGTGACCGGTGACCCGCAACAAGTCCTGCTGCTGACCCGGCAGCTGGGTATCATGTACGGTAAAGCCCCGGGTGACAATGCGGATAACTACCTGGTGGATCACAGCGCCTCCATTATCCTGTTCAACCCGGACGGCAATTTTCTTGCACTGTTTGGCATACCACATGATCCCGGCCTGATCGCGCAGGAATTCATTGCCATCAAAAACTATTACGAGGCCACCCGATGAAAGCCCTTATTATGGCAGCATTACTGTACGGATGGAGCCTGCCTGCAACAGCAGACCCGGCTATTCTTGTTGAAAACGCCTGGGTGCGCGAAGCGCCTCCCGGCGCGCAAATGATGTCCGCTTACATGACACTGAAGAATACCGGCCCTGATGATATCGTCCTGGCCAGTGTTGAGAGCCCGGCATTCACGATGGTCATGTTGCATAAATCTGTAATCGTTGACGGTATCGCCCGCATGTCTCACCAGGATGACCTCCTGATTCCGGCCGGCGGTTCTGTCGAACTGAAACCCGGCAGTTTTCACCTTATGATGCCTGCACCAGGTGAACGGCTGCGCAGCGGGGACCAGGTGGAATTCAACCTGATCTTCGCGGACGGCAGCACGACCCGGGTTCAGGCCGGCGTCATAAAAAAGCCTTGAACGCCAGCCCGCAACAGGACAATGCCAGCTGGCAGGATTACCTGAAATCGCTGTCGATCTATCCGTTGCCGCAACACGCGGTGTCCAGGCTGACCTACAGGCTGACCCGGATACAATCGCCCTGGTTCAAAAACCGGCTTATTCGCTGGTTTGCCGGGCAGTACCAGGTCGACTGGAGCGAAGCGCTGTACCAGAACCCTGAAGATTATATCCACTTCAATGCATTTTTCACGCGCGCATTGCGTGACGGCGTGCGTCCCATAGCGGGTGACGAGTCCACCATCATCAGCCCCGCGGACGGTAGAATCAGCCAGATCGGCAGTATTGACCAGGATGCCGTATTTCAGGCCAAGGGGCACAGCTTCAGTGTCACAGAGTTACTGGGTGGTGACGCGGCACGCGCACAAGCTTTCCAGAACGGCAGCTTTGTTACCGTATATCTTTCGCCGCGCGACTATCACCGTGTGCACATGCCACTGACCGGAACATTGCGTGAAACGGTCTACGTCCCGGGCCGCCTGTTCAGTGTGGCACCGCATACAACGCGAACTATTCCACGCCTGTTTGCACGTAACGAACGGCTGGTTTCCATATTCGACACCAACGCCGGTCCGATGGCCATGGTCCTGGTGGGTGCGATCAATGTCGCGGCGATCGAAAACGTCTGGTCCGGACTGGTGACCCCACCCCCGCGTAGCGAAATCGAGGTAACCGACCTGCAATCCCAGGTGATCAAATTGCAACGCGGTGCTGAAATGGGCCGCTTCAATATGGGCTCAACCGTCATCCTGCTGTTTGGCAAGAACCGGGCACGTTGGGCCGATGACTTGCAGGCGGAACAGGCACTGCACATGGGACAACAACTGGGGATCACTACCGACGCGCATGCCCCCTGACCCTGATAGCCCGGATAAAACCCCGGCAGCAATTTGTATTGCTCTTCAAATAGCCCTTATCCTGCTGCTGAGCAGCGTCCGGCCTGCGCATGCAAGTCCCGAGTACATCCAGAGCGAACAGACTGGAGCGGGCGATGTTGATGAATCCATTGAATCCAGCGAACATGCCTTCAGGCTGCGTGCGCCAATCCGGGCCTTTGCAGAGCTGGAAGACGTACTGCGCGAAAGCACACTGAATCTGCACCTGCGCAACTACTACTTTGGCCGTGCACGTGATACGGACCCGACTGTTGAGGCCTGGGCGCAGGGTGGCGGACTCGAATATACGACACCCTCCTGGAGAGACCGCCTGCACCTGGGCGCTACGCTCTATACCTCGCAAAAGCTCTACGGACCTGCCGACAAGGATGGCAGCCAGATACTAGAACCGGGACAGAAAAGCTTTACGGTACTGGGCCAGGCATACCTGGAAGCACGGCTGTACAGGAACCTGTCGTTGAAGGCCTATAGACAGCGGCTCGAACTGCCCTATCTCAACGGCAATGACACGCGCATGGTGCCCAATACCTTCGAAACCGTTAGCCTGTTTGATTCATCAGGAAAACGATTTGTCTACGGATTAGGACAAACCTGGAGGATTAAAAAACTTGATGCCACCAACTTTATCAGCATGACGGAAGCAGCCGGCATAGACGGTCCTGACCGTGCAGTGTCCACCGCAGGAGCCCGTTATACCTTTTCCAATGAAGCTAATGTGGCCGTGGTTAACCACTATAGCCGCGACTTTACGAATATCTTTTACACCGAAGGCAACACGCGCACGCGTACACGGAACGGCGTGGGATTCCAGTTTTCAGCGCAATTTGCGAACCAGCGCTCGGTCGGTGACCAGCTCGGCGGCGACTTTGATACCAGCTTCTGGGGTGCCAAGCTAGCTGCCAGCCGTGGTGGCCTGTTGTTTACTTTGGCACGCACCTCTACAACGAACAATGCCGCGATCAAGAACAACTGGGGAGGCGATCCAAGCTATATATCTATCATGATCAAGGACTTTGACCGTGCCGGGGAGGATGCCTGGCTGCTCGGCCTGTCATCAGACTTCAGCTATTTTGGTGATACCGGTTTCAGCGGCTTCATAAATTACGCGTGGGGCGATACACCGGATAATGGTAGCGACGCCAGCCCCGACCAGTCCGAATTCGACCTGACCCTGGATTACAAGCCTCGTACCGGGGTGGTGAAAGGCTTATGGTTCAGGTTGCGTGCCGCCTTTGTAGACCAGGACGGCAGCGATGGCAATGATTTACGTGATATCCGCCTTATTGCCAATTACGATTTTTCAGTGCTGTAGAATTCGCTTAAACTACTTGCCCGGAATCGGCAGAGCAAAAGGGAAACGCATGGAATTCGAAAATGGTATTTTGCAATTCAGCCCCTTCATGTCGGTAACGCTGGGCATTGTTGTGCTGTTCCTGGGCAAGCGCATAAACGATGCCGTCGGATTTCTCAGGGAATTCAGCATACCGGAACCTGTGACAGGTGGGCTGATTGTGTCCGTGCTGATTGCACTGGTGTACGTCACAAGCGGTGTCGAGGTCGAATTCGAGCTGACTACCCGTGATGTCCTGCTGGTTTATTTTTTCACCACTATCGGTATCAATGCGAGCCTGAAAGACCTGCTGTCGGGTGGCAAGCCACTCATTATCCTGCTGGCGATCACCATCGCCTACATGTTCGTGCAGAACCTGACCGGAATAACGGTAGCCTCTCTGTTTGACCTGCCCACACCCGTCGGATTACTCGGCGGCACCGTTTCCCTCATCGGAGGGCACGGCACAGCGATAGCCTGGGCACCCAGGCTCGCCGAAGACTACGGTATTTCCGGCGCCATGGAAATCGGCCTCGCCAGCGCCACCTTCGGCCTGATCCTGGCCAGCCTGATGGGAGGCCCGATCGCAAAGCTCCTCATATCGCGCTATAAGCTGAAACCGGCTCATGCCGAACCTCTGGATGTCGGTACGCCCGTTACACAAAAGCAGGGGGGAATCGGGCAACTTGAGCTGCTGGACGCTATACTGGCCATTCACGTGAGCGCCATCATCGGCATGCTGCTGAATGAACAGCTCGAGAACCTTGGGCTGAAACTGCCACTGTTCGTAACCTGCCTGTTTGCCGGCATACTCATTACCAACCTGATCCCGAAAAACTTTCCGCGCATCTCCGGTAGACAATGGCCCACCCGTACACCGGCCATGGCCCTGATTGCAGACGTATCGCTGGGTACCTTTCTGGCGATGTCGCTGATGAGTATGCAGCTATGGACCCTGGTGGACCTGGCGGGACCTATTTTCACCATACTCGGTGCCCAGTTCCTGATCGCGGTCAGCGTGACTCTGTTCGTGGTATTCCCTGCCATGGGGCGCAGCTACGATGCCGCCGTCGTCTGCTCGGGGTTCGGGGGTATTTCCCTGGGCTCCACACCGACCGCCATGGCCAACATGTCGGCGGTTTCACAACGCTATGGCGCTTCGCACCTGGCGTTTATCATCGTGCCGCTGGTGTGCGCCTTCTTTATCGACCTGGCCAACGCGTTGCTTATCCCCTTCTTCCTGGCACACTTCTGACAGGACCGGGTTTAAGGAGTACTAGCCACGGGTGATCTCTTCCATACGCCGGGTCAGGCGCGCAATCTGCGCCCAGTCATGCATGACAATGTCCTGGGCGTGGGCGAGGTGATTGCGCAACGACTCCAGCTCTTTCACGGAGCGCTTGGCGGCGCTCTTGGTATCGAACCCAAGCCGCTCCAGTGACACCTCGTCATTGATCAGTATCTGCGCCTTGTCTGACAATTGCAGACAATCGATCAGTTCACAATACTGATTGCGGCGCTGCCGCTCGGCCTGAATGTCCCTGGCCTTCTGCAGGCGCCCCTCCGACACGACTTCCTGCCAGGCAGCATCAGGGAAGCGTTCATTAATCAGCTGCACTACACCCATCTCGACCATGGTCACGATACCGAACAGCCACATGCGCACCATCGGCTTGTTGATATCGTCGCGGCCGATCACGCCCGCAATGTTACCCAGCAAGGTGACAAAGCAATAATCATGGCGGGTGAGCACATGAATCACATCTGCGAGTGTTGCACTTCCCGGAACGACCTGGTCTACGGTAAAATTCCGGAAATTGTTGCTCGCTTCGTCGCTTTCAACATCAGACAGGCGCAGGTACCCCTGCACCACACCGTTAACCCTTACACTGGCAACATCCCGCCGCTGGCGCTTGAGCGCTTTTACCACCTCTGTGGAGTCATAGCCGGCATCAAAAGACAACAGTCCTTCCGCGATGTCCCGGGCGGTAAACAGCTCCATGAACATGCGCCTGAAATGCTGGTCGTCGAAGCCGGCAAGACCGAGCGAATCCGGTTCCAGCGTTTCTGTGTCTCTCTGGGCAGCCCTGGGAAATCCCAGTTTTTCCATAGCCCTGGCGTATACCCGCACGGCCTCCTGGAAAAGCAGTTCATTCCCTTCACCGAGCACATCCAGCAAGGCACCCATCTCCCCCAGGTACACTTTGGCAAACCTGGGGTCGTGTTGCGTGATGTCCGTGCAGTTATCGATCAGGTCGGCGAGTTTGACGGTCTTGGCACGCGGCGATGCCTGGGCAGTATGATCACGGTCAATCGCCTTGCGCCTGGCCCGGTTTCCATCACTCGGCTTGCTGACATCGCTAAGCTCTTCAACCAGTTCGGCAACCGGCAAACCGAAATTCTCTTCGATGTCTTCCAGCGTGGCCGGTGTATCTTCCACGGTATCGTGTAACCAGGCCGCAGCAATGATTTCCGGATCGTCCGTAACCTCTGCCACGAGTTTTGCAACCGCTTCAAGGTGCACGTGGTAAGGCTGCTTGTTGTATTTCCTGAGCTGGCCAATACGCTGGTGTGCCTTGGTTGCGTAGACCTGGGCGCGTTTGACAAGGTCAGTCATTAAAATTCAACTCACGGATTCCGTCAGCAACTCATCATACACGTGATCTGCAAAACCCGAACCTGCCGAGGCATACAGATTATAGGCGGCATGCACGCCTGCCTCCTGCAAAGCCAGCAACTCGTCCGGGTACTTGGCAACAGCAGCCAGCTTACCGGCATAACCCAGATCATGAAGCTGCCGTGCTGCCCACAGGTTCTCGTCATGTTTGGGCATGGCCAGCAGAATCAACCTGACATTGTGATGATCAAGATCGATGCGGTCCCAGAAATCGACATCCGTCGCACTGCCCTGTATAACGCGACGGCCACTGTGCTTCAGGTTTTCCACCGTTTCACTGTCGACATCGACACCCAGAACAGTATCCCCCATGCGCTGGCGGATCGTATCATAGGCAACATGGCCGATCCGTCCCATACCAAACACCAGCACCGTAGCATCGCCGGGATCGATAACCTCCTCCTCGGCGATACGCTGCCCGGACTCGAATGCCGCCAGACTGGATCGGAAACGTGCATATAACCTGAATGACGCGGTGTTAAGTGGCGCTGCCATGATAAATGACAACGACAGTGCGATTGCGATAACGATCAGCCACTGACTGGAAATCCAGTTGGCTGAAACAGCTATTGCGGCGACAATCAGACCGAACTCACTGTAGTTCGCCAGGTTTAGCGAACTGAGCAACGAAGTTCGAACGCGTAAACGAAAGCGTGACAGCAGCACGAAAAACAGAGCGGTTTTGAAGGGTACTAATGTTAAAAGCAACAGGGCGCCCAATACCGCGTCGAGACTCAACGGGCCGGACAAACCAATGGTGAGAAAGAACCCGACCAGGAACAGGTCCTTGAAGCCGAGCAGCTGGCGGGCGAGATCCGATGCCCCGGAATGACGGGCCAGCAGCACGCCCAGGATCAGGGCGCCCAGGTCACCCTTCACACCAACCAGTTCGAATACCTGTGCACCGCCCAGCGCCAGCGCCAGACCAAACAGTATCTGCAACTCGCCGTGACCGCATTTTTTAAGCATTGCATACAGTACCGGCCGCAGTGGGATAAGACCCAGCAACAGCAATGCCCAGACCGAAGGAACCTTGCCGGTCGATATCGCAAGAAACGCCACTGCAATAATATCCTGGATAATCAGGATGCCAATTGAAATACGTCCATACACCGAACCCATTTCGCCCTTCTCTTCCAGCACCTTGACGGCGAACACCGTGCTGGAAAAACTCAGGGCAAAGGCAATCAGGACAATGGCCTGGATATCCAGGCCCGCAAACAATGACAGGCTGGCTAGACCCATTGCATAAATCGTTACGCTGGCCACCATTACGGCAATAGCCATATGCAGGCTGGCCACTGCCCAGACCTGCGGCATCAGCAGGTTACCCACCCGCAACTTCAGGCCAATGGAAAACAGCAGCAGGGTGACACCGATCTCCGAAAACTCAATCAGGGTCGGCGTAACGCGCCCGCCGAAACCGTACAGAACGAAACCCGCCACCAGATAGCCTACCAGCGGAGGCAGACCAACAAACCGCGCACCCAACCCCAAAATAAAAGCGACGCCGATCGCAATGATGTCTGCGTGCATGTGGAAATCTATTCCTGATAGGCCTTTTTCAGATTCTCTATATTCTGCTGCATGACACTGAGAAAATCACCCTGCTCCGGTCTGCCGGCACAGGGATCAAACACCAGCACGCCAATACCCATCGCATCGAGACGCGTGATCGTTGCGCTTACCGGCTGCTTTTCCCACAGCATCCATTGAGCGGGGAAGTCTTCCGTTGCATAGCGTAACCTCTGCCACTCATCATCTCCAGGAACTGTCTCCGGTTCCCACTGCACTGCTTCGATGTGCAGCAAATAACGGCGCGCCGGATACTGGTAGACGGGGTGCGATGCCAGCAGGGGTTGTCCCGGGCGGACTGCAACTGTCTTTTGCATTTCCAGGTCAAGCGCCATCAGGTCCTCGCGCAGGGCGGCAAAGTTACGTTCGAACACGGCTTTATTCGCTGGCTGTTTTTCTGCGAGCGCCTGCATCACCGACTCCGCCTGGTGCACTGCCTGGTAAAAATCCAGCCAGGTTGTAAACGCAGTACCGGAATGGGAATGGTCCCCCGCGTGGCCGTGACTGTGCGTAACGGTGTTCTGCACGGCAATATAAGCACCTGCAAACGATGCAGACGTATCCACCTGACGCAAGCGCGGTAACGATACTTTTTTCACCCACTTCGCATAACCCGCACCATTCAACAGCACCAGGTCAGCCTCCTGGTAGTCCCTGATAGTCTGTTTATCCGGCATCCAGAAAGCCGGATCCACTTGCGGCGGTGCGGGGAAAACCACTTCGGCATGCTCTCCGGCTATGCGTTGTGCAAAGTATTGCAGCGGATAGTTGACCGTATGGATAGTCAGCCGCTCAGCTGCCAGCAGTTGCCAGGAGCTGAAAACTATCAGGATGCCAAGTGCTGCACACAATACTCGTCTCACAATGTCCACCCCGTTTAAATCTCCTGTGTGATTTACGAGGGTTTTATCAAGCTGGCTCAGAATATACAGTGTACTGTGCCGCCCGGGAACAACGCCACGTTAGTATCGATCTTGCCCTTGAAGCGCACGCTCTGTGTGGTCTACTCCACCTTTCCGTCGCCTAAACATATCAGCGTTGTACCCCACCCGAAATCCAGCTTCTTGCTTTCAGGCCCCAGGTCTTCAATCCCTTCACACAGACTAGCCTATCCCGAATACGATATCCATGCTCGGCACGATGTGGCGTTAAACTGAGGTCTGCTTCTTTAGGTCACTAAGAATTATGGCATATACCAAAAAAGACGAAAATGGAAACCAGGATTGATATTAATATAATGAGCTATGCCCGATAACTGCGACGCCGGAACTATCAGCATATTTGCCGTTTTATAGACTAGCGGCCGATATAATTTGATTTCGGCCACGGCGCTTGGCTTCGTAAAGAGCACGGTCAGCAGCCATAAGTATCGTTTCTGGGTTTTCAGACACTGTTGGTGTGCAGCTTGCAACACCTTGACTGATTGTCAGTTGCCGGGATTCCGATGCATTGCTGTGAGGGATGTTGAGTTTCTGCAACTTATCTTTAATCAATTGTGCTACATTCATTGCACCCTTCTCGTCTGTGCCAGGCAATATGATCACAAATTCTTCTCCGCCGTAACGGGCAACACTATCGGTAGGTCGGTGAATACTGTATTGCAGAAGATGCGCGAGTCTGCGCAGACATGCATCACCCTCAACATGGCCATAGTTGTCGTTGTATTCTTTAAAATGGTCTATGTCGATGAGGATGATGGAGAAAGATTTACCGGTGCGAACACTTTGACGCCATTCCAGACTAACAACCCGATCGTATTCGCGGCGATTCGGTATTTCCGTGAGAGGGTCCATGCGTGCGACTTCGTCCAGTAAATCATTGGTACGCTTCAGGCGTAATAGCGTGCGAGTGCGCGCCTTGAGCACAGATGGCGCGATACTCTTTTGAATAAAGTCTGCCGCACCCACTTCAAAGGCCTGAGCCTCCGAAGTATCGTCTCTGATGTCAGTCAACAGGATGATGGGGATGATGCGGGTCTGAGTGCGCTCGCTGATTGTTCGGCAAGCCAAGCTTCCTTCTGACTGAACATCGAGAAAAATCAGGTCCGGCGGGCTGGATGACTGCACCACTTCGACAACCTCTTCGTTATTGGTGTAAACCTGAACTTTGTAGTCGCACAATATCTCGGAAAGTTTTGCCCTAAATCAGCATCTGATGTGGCGATAATAATCTTTTGTCTCGGGTGTAATGTACAGATAGCATCGCTTTCTGTACCGATATTCAGGTGGTCTCCGCAAATAAACAGGATGAGCAACTGGGGGCTCGGCAACCCAAGTAATTTGTTGCCGTCATCTGTCAGTAAGGCGGGAATATTGCGGGAGAAGTCGCCTTGTTCCCACTCTTCCTGCCATTGCTGCAATTCAGTGCGTGTGCTTTGCTCTATATTGGGATTTGCGACGCCGGCTTTTCTTAACAGTCCTTCGATTGTGACAGGATAAGAGATATCCATGCCGTCTATCCACAGGGCCCGATAAAGCAGGGCCCGGAAGTAATCGACCTGCTCCGGGGCGTTTTGTTGAATTTCGCTCAGTATTTGATTGGCAATGTGGGTATTAGGCCGGCCTGAAGGAACGTTAATAGTGATATCTGGCGCAAGGATTTCAACTTTGCTGACCTCGGCATTCAGTTCTGATTGCACCTGGAAATCTTTTGTATCAAAGCTGATCTGCGGCGCATGCTCAATAATCCGCCAGTCGACGCGACCGATATAATCAGACGCCACTAGTCTTTCATGCAGCGCATAACAAAACGGACAATTCAGATCAGCGTAAACTGTCAGACGATTATTTTTCATATTGTTTCTTACTTAAGAAAGCCCTGATTACATAAAATGTTCCCGTCATTGCGAGCATGGCGCAGCAGTCTCATAACCTGGAATCAGGTGTCTGGAAATCGCGCTGGCATCTTGTTCCTCGCAATGATAAAGCAATCTCAGGCTCGCCTAACCCGGCGAGATCGCCGGCTTGTCAATTGCGTTTCTTCTTTCCTCAAGCGCAACCTTCAATCGTTCTTCCGACTCCGGGCCGCGTAAAAGTGCTTTGAGGAAAACGGCTGCATAACTTTTGTCAACAATAGCACCCTTCGCTTCTATCGCTGGTTTCATCAGCTGGTGCAATTCAACCAGGTTATACCAGGGGATTGCAGGATACACATGATGACCGATATGCCAATTGATATTGTTCCAGAAAAAACTGTTTACCGGGTTTGATATTATTGTTCGAGAACCCACCAACTGCCCTTCATTCCACGGCGTTTCGTAGTGTTCCGCAATAAAACGGACTGAATTGAACAACGAAAAGATCAGGACGGGGACCAGCCAGACTTCCAGGGTTTTGGCTAAAACGCCGTTGTTCATAGCCCAGGCAACAAGTACCCAGTAACAGGCGATTTTCAATGCCGTTTCGAACAGATGTATAGACCACTTTTTCAGGTCAAACCGCTTGATCGGATAGAGCAGGTTAAAGTGCACGAAACTCAGCACTGCACCGGCAACGATGTACGTATAAAAAACCACGAAGTCCAGAATGCCCCTTTTACCCATGGTAAATGCATCCGGGTCTTTATAAGAGCGATTGTAGCGGTGGTGTTCGAGATGGTCCTCCTTGAAGGCAATAAATGAGGCCATAAGGGGAATCATACATATGATGCCAAATGCCCAGTTGGCCCACTTTTCTTTAAACAATGTATTGTGGGTGCCATCGTGCATGAAGGTAACCATACCCATCCACATGTAACCCAAGCCGAGATAAGCAACCCACTTGATGAGACTTGAGCCTGTTGTCCATGCTACCCATGTTAAAAATACCATAATGCCTATAAACAGAGGGATCTTGGCTAAATTGGGCAGTGCTCTGAATTCTCTTAAGCGTTTCACGTCTTCTCGGGACAAAGGCTTATCGGATATGACAGTCATGTATACATGATTTCCATGAGTTTTTTGATGGGAATTCGTTGATTATAGCGGGTATAGACGTCGAAGGCTCGCTTTCGCGGCTGGTTCCTTAATTCCCGCGCGATGTACGAGCAGTTGAGGCAACGCTTAGCAAACGGATGTAATATAAACGTCGTTCATTTCTCGAAAAACACTGCGCATCCTTTTCCTGCCTGTTTAGCACGATACATGGCGATATCTGCCTCCCTGATTACGGTTTTGGTATCCAGTTCCCCGAACCCCAAAAGACGTATCCCGATACTCGCGCCAACGTTTAACATCGTACCGTTGAAATCAATCGGCTTATTGACCACATCGACCAGTTTTTCGGCCACCCACAACGCGGTGTCGCGTGCTGCCCGCTCGTCAGCATCAAGATGCTGAAGCAAAATAAAGAACTCGTCACCACCCAGGCGGCCAGCGACGTCCTCGGATCGCGTGTTAGACCGCAAGCGTTTAGCGACCTCAACAAGCACCGCATCTCCCGCATCATGCCCGTGAATGTCATTTACATCCTTAAATCCATCCAGATCCATTACCAGCGCCGCTCCACGAACCTTATGTCTGACGGCTCCCGCTATAAACATTTCAAGATGAGTTGATAAGAGACGTCGATTCGGTAGCTGTGTTAACGGGTCCGTATGTGCCAAATGACTAATCTGGCCAAGCGCTTCGTCCCGAGCGCTAACAAAAGGGTTAATCACCCAGATATAGATCAGGGGAGTGGATAATAACGCCAACAATACGAGATCGAGAAAAGCTACTGAATATATACTCACTCCAAGAGGAACAACCCCCAGAAACAACATAATCAGGAATTCTACCGTAGCAATGATAGTGACTATCCGAACGACCACCTGCTTTGTAGTGAGAGATTTCATAGCTGTTTTTTGATGCTAACACCGCACTTCAGCTGCACGATATTGGCATCTGGTCTTGCTCCGATATTGTCGACACTCTTTTCACGCCGCCAGTCTTTCAAACATTGCTGGTGGAATATAACCCACGCTGGAATACCTGCGACAGACCAACCCACTGCGCGACGACTAAACCGATCCATGACCACTGCCCGATAAACCCGATAACACGGCGGTTTATAAAAATGGACGGACGCTGTAAGTAGCTGTTTTATAAAATAGTTAGCGCATTTTGGTGGTATAATATCCGGGTTATATGCACATATCGAGCGTAACGTTGATATTTCAGGTTATACATTGACAGCCTGAAACCCAAACCGCTAAGGTGCGACCTTCACGCAGCGGGTGCTCCCGGGACGTTCGCCCAGGGAGTTAATCGGGAAGCCGGTGCGACGCGGATTATGGAACGCGTCAAACCCGGCACTGCCCCCGCAACGGTAAATGGGCGCGGGATGGATTTTATGAATCCGCCCCGCAGGATGGATCAGACAGCCACTGCGCCTCAGGCGTGGGAAGGCGATTCGTCCGGCCACACGCCACCCATGAGTCCGGAGACCGACCCTGCTGTGAATAAAACCGTAATCGATACGGTGTCGCGTGGGGTGACATGTCGATGCAGATACGCACTGAAACTGGCAGCAGGACCAGCCGTCTGCCATACCGCTGTGTACATTCATCTCCGGGTTATCCTCATCCAGGCACCATGGCACACGGGGGATGTGCCTCGATAATTCACCTGGAGATACCTTGTGCGACCTTTTATCAGGGGCATGAACAGAACGTCCCGCCGGTCACTGCGCGTGGCCGCCTCAATCATTAACATCACCGCCATTGCTACTGCACCGGTAATGGCAGAGCAATCTCGGTCAGCACGGGAAATGGATGAACTGGTGGTTACCGCCACGCGGCTGGCCACACCACGCGGCGAAGTCGCCAGTTCGGTGACCGTGATTACCGCCAGCGATATCCAGCGCAAACAGTATCGCAGTGTGCCGCAGGCGTTACGTTCCGTGCCGGGCCTGCACGTTGTCCAGACAGGCGGCCCCGGCCAGCAGACGTCGGTGTTTATGCGTGGCACCAATTCCAACCATACCCTGGTGTTGATCGATGGCATCGAGGCCTCCGACCCCAGCGCGCCTAATGGTGCAGTGGATTTTTCCAATCTGTGGCTGGACAACATCGAGCGCATTGAGGTCGTACGCGGCCCGCAGAGCACACTGTACGGGTCCGATGCCATTGGTGGTGTCATCCAGATCACCACCCGCCGCGGCGCCGGCAAACTGCACGGTGCCGCCAAAGCCGAGGGCGGTTCGGACAATACCTTCAACCAGCAGGCATCGGCCGCCGGTGCCAGTGACGCCGTAAATTACTCCCTTGGCGTTATCCATATCGACACCGATGCCGACTCGGTGACCCCGGCACGGCTACGCAACGGAGTCTCTGCTGAAGACGATGGCTACGAAAACTGGACCACTTCGGCGCGGCTGGGTGTAGAACTTACCGACACACTGGAAACGAACTTCTTTGGCCGCTATATCGACAGCGAGACAAAACTGGACCCCGAGCTGGAAAGTTTCGGTTTCGGCACTACCGAGGACCGTGACGCCAGACTTGACCAGACCGAGTACCTGTTGCGCGGCGAAGTAAAAGCGCAACTGCTGGACGGCTTGTGGGACGCGACCTTCTCAACGTCCTATACGGATTACGACCGCAAGAACCGCAATAACCGGCAGTCACCGAACGAGACCCTGACACGCACCCGTTTCGAGGGAGACAAACTCAAGTTTGAATTCAAGAACGATCTCTATCTCACGGATGCACATACCTTCACGCTGGGCGTGGAAACAGAAAAGGAAAATATGGACGCGGGTGGATTTTCGGATTTCGGCGGTTTCATAGTGGGCGAGGAAAGCAACGCGGACGCCCGTAACAATGGTGCCTACGCGCAAGACCAGTTCAGCTACGGCGAACGCATCTTCGGCACCATCGGGGCACGTTATGACAAACCCGACGACTTTGGCTCTGAAGTCACCTACCGATTTGCGCCCCTCTACGTTCACCGCGAAACCGGCACACGCATCAAAGGCAGCATCGCTACCGGCTTCAAGGCACCCACCCTGTTCCAGACCGATGGCTTTACACCAAATAACCTCGGCTCGTTCTATCGAGGTAACCCGAATCTGGACTCAGAGGAAAGCTTTGGCTGGGAAGTGGGTCTCGAACAGCTGTTATGGGATGAGCGCATAAACCTCGGCGTTACTTATTTCAAGAGCGATATCGACGATCTGATGCAGGTAGTGTTCGACCCGTCTTTCAACAGCACCTACGAAAACATAGACAAAGCTGACATCAAGGGTGTTGAATCGTTTATCCACACCCAACTGCTGAAATCACTGGCGGTACGTATCAATTATACTTACACCGATGCCGAGGACGATAAAACCGGCGAAAAATTATTGCGCCGTCCGAAGCACAAGGCGGATCTTGATATCGAGTATCAACCGATACCAAAGGCAAGTATCAACCTGACCGCGAATTACGTTTCGGACTCAAGAGATATCTCAAGGGAAACGGGAGGTATTGTCAATGGCGACGATTACACCGTGCTGGATCTTGTTGCGGATTACGCTATCAACAAACGCTGGAAGATTTTCGGGCGCGTCGAAAATATCACCGACGAACACTACGAACCTGCCGATGGCTTCCAGGCATCTGACCGCGGCATGATCGCCGGCGCTGAACTGAAACTGTAGACTACATTTATGACCCTTGTCACGCCAGCTTCACGCAGCAGCATACAGCGTACTCGACCCGTGCTGGGTTACTTTGTGCTGGGCTCTCTGATACTGCACGCGCTGCTGGTTGCCCTGTGGCAGAATGAAGCACCGGCAGGCCCGTCGGCACACAGCACCTTCCAGGTCACCGTGTTCGCGCGCCACGGGGATGCAGAGCGCAAGCTGCATAGCGCTGACCCGGTTGTTCCGGCACACACACGGACTCCGGTGAGCGGCGCTGCGGATTCGGCTTCGGTCCTGATACCGGCAAGGACAACACAGGCAACCCGGTTGCAGGCTGTTGCTATAACGTCAGATACCAGAGCCCGTAAGAGTGAATCACGGATAGAAACGGGAACTCACAGGACAGAGAGGAATGAAACTCCGTCACGCGCTCAATACAGGCAAGTCAGCGCACCCAGCGGTTCAATCAGTCACGGCCAGCACGAGCTCTCCAGTACGGCGAGGTACCGCAAGGTACGGAGCGCACTAATGGAAGCACTGCTGCCGCATTTCGACTACCCGCCCGTGGCGCGCCGGCGCGGCTGGCAGGGGCGCGTCAATGTCGGCCTGCACGTTGAAGCCGACGGGGATTTAACCCGCATACGCCTGGTTGAATCCTCGGGCCACGCCTTGCTGGACGGAGCTGCTGTCAGGAATGTTACCAAGTTACGCAGCATCCCGCGCGTGGCCCAGTGGCTGGAAGGTAATGGTATGGACGTGGTACTGCCCGTGCGCTACCAACTCGCCGACTGATCGAAACAGTTACCGAGCTGGAGCTTCCCTGAGCGCTCTATCCAGTTTAGTGAATATCCTGGTCTCCCAGTCCAGCGAATTCGTGTTCGATTCAACCCGCTTCACGTTCACCACTTCAACCCGTGTCGATGCATTACCATTTGCCGGTTCGACATAGATCGCAACGTTCTCGCCAAAACTGAACCAGGTCAGCTTTCTTCTGGCCAGTATTACGCCTTTGCTTTCATCTTTCGAAACGATGTTCAGACTGGTCGTACCCAGCACCTCCAGCATACTGTTCCAGACCTTCTCCCTGGGGAGGTCGTAGACCTCCACCCTGCCTGAACCACGTTTGGCTTCCGCATCTTTCACAGTAGCGCAGCCGGATTGCAGCAGCATCACAAAGACAAGGGATATGGCACCTAGCAACCTGGTAGTCATTCTATTCTCTCCGGTCTGAATCATTCACGGACGGGACGTGCTTCCCGAAAATATATATCCCACACTATCACGTTGCCGACGGTTCGCAAACACTCTGCCGAGGATCGTTAGCGCTGGACTGGACGAGATCACTGCGCCGAAATTTGCTGACAAGCCGCGTCCGTCTGTTTCGAAGCGGGAAACATCAACCCCTACCTTGGTTGCAGGGTAAAAACCTGTTTTTGTGAAAGGTCTCGATCCGGATCCGGGTTGCTCGTCGCTCCAAAGGTCAGGTCAAATCCTGTTGCGAAATCGAGGCCGCTCCGGTCAGAGTCGACCAGCACCGGGGCAGGTTGATCAAGCGACAGGTAGGCGCCGCAGGCCTCGCCCGGATCACAGATTTCTGCGTCATTGTCAAAATCGGTACCGGCATAGATCAGGTATTCGCCAAAAGGTACATTTGAAACCGTATAGTCATAGCTTCCGTCACTTGCCTCGGCAGTGCCAAAGGCTACACGGGCCAGGGTGTCGGGATCGAAGACGCCAATGTAGTGGAGACCTGCATCGTCTGATGTTGTGGTTGTGAAGCGCTGCATCAGTACAGGCAAGTTCAATGTTCCAGCCGTGGTAGCGATAGCAATGGTTGCAGTATAGGTGCCTGCAGTGACTGCACTGCGGTCCACATCGGCGCGATAGTTGCCCAGCCCGTCGGCATCGACTGTCTGGGCTGTCACGGTCAGCCAGTTCTGTGCAGTTGCAGGCACTACCGTTACAGTGTTTACCGTGAGGCTGCCGCCGCCAACGTTGCTGAGCACGAGGTCATTGCTGTTTGTCGCGGTTCCAAAGTTCAGCGAGGAAGGGGTAACTGAAAGCAGCGGGTCGGCTGGTGCGTTACCCTGTGCGGCAAGCACGGCCCTGGCTGCATCAATCAATCCGTGCCCGTAAAGATCGTCGCGCCCGGGCGATCCCAGGTCTTCGGTCAGCTCCCCATTGGAGAGCAGAATATCAAACTCATCAGGGGAAATGTCCTCCCCAATAGCGGCAGCGGCAGCCTCCATCAGGGCAATCACACCCGCCACATGCGGTGCGGCCATCGAAGTTCCGGCCAGGAAAGCGTACAGCGTTTCGATACTGCCACTGGAGTCGATAGCGGCCGTACTCAGCACAAAGTCCGGGAAACTGTCGCCATTGGCATCGGTGCCGCTGTCACCGCCGGGTGCGGCAAGATCGATCAGGCTACCGAAGTTCGAGTAAGACGCGAGCTGTTTGTTGATATCAACAGCAGAGACCGAGACCGCGCCGTCACAGGCAGCGGGATAAAAGGGTGATGAACTTGAGCCGTTACCGGCAGCGGCAACCATTATGGTACCGGCAGCACGCGCCGCACCCACAGCATTACACAGGGTGGTTGAAAATGCGCTGCCGCCCAGGCTCATGTTAATAACCGACGCAGGGGTTGCCGGAAAGCTGTTGGCATCATTGGCAAGACCGGCGGCAAAACGTATTGCCTGTGCAACATCATAGTCAGAGCCACCCAGTGCGCCCAGGGCGCGCAATGGCATGATCCGGGCGTTCCAGGCCACCCCGGCGACACCGCTGTTGTTATCCGTTGCCGCGGCCAACGTTCCCGCCACATGCGTGCCATGAAATGAACTGGAACCATCCGGGTTGACCCTGTCACCCGGATCGTCGGGATCGGCGTCAATGCCATCTCCATCGAGCGCATTATTTGCATTGCTTATGAAGTCATAGCCGGCAACCAGTTGTCCCTGCAAATCGGGATGACTCACTACCACACCCGTATCAATTACCGCGACAACTACATTGGGGTTCCCCGTGGTGATCTCCCATGCTTGTGGCAGGTTAATGAGCGGATAATGCCACTGGCGGTCGTAGAATGAATCATCGGGGGTCCTGAAGGGCTTGCGCAGGTAATTGGGCTCGGCATAAATAACGTCACTGCGTTTACGTAATATTTTTACTGCCCGCAGGGTGTCCCATTTGCTTCGTTGCACCGGGTTATCACGGTAGAGAGCGTCCAGGCGTTCTTCCTGTGCAGTGTTCAGGGTCGCGGGAGACCTGGCGCCGCGCGCCTCCCGCATCACCTCGGCGGTATCAATCCGTTTTACATGGCCCGGGCGTTCAGACTTCGCTTTACCTGTCCGGGCCGCGCTGGTAACGGAAACAGTTTCGCTGCGTATTTGCAGCTTATCAGCGAATTGCACCAGCGCCTCACCTGGAACAAAGTCCTGATCCATATGAAGTGCCGGGCCACTTGAAGGTATTGCCTGTCCGATGATCAAAGTGTAGTTAGAAGCGCCAGCGGTCACGAATACCTCGATGAAATAGACACCTTCGCCGGGCACTGCAATTGACTCGCTGGCGTTGGCACCGACTGAGGCGAAGTCCGGATTGTTGAGATCCACATCCCCGTCGTCGTTATAGACGAAGAGGTCCAGGTCAACCCCGCTTGACGCGTCAGTGTCGCTCACGTTCACTACCACTGATTGTCCGGCCAGCAGGGAAACCCTGAAGAAGTCGGAACGATCCCCCGCCGCAAAAGAACGGCCTGCTTCACCTGTTCCGGGCTGATTCACATAGCCGCCGACAGCTGTCGGATTGCGCAAGGGCTGGGCTTGTGTCGGCGTATCATTTGCTGCATAGGGCGCATCCGGATCGTTGACATCGCTGTCAGCCGTAGATCCTGGCACCACACTTATCGTTCCCTGCAGGGTAAAGCCCTGCGCATCCAGATTCGTCGATGCGCTCAACCCACTGCTGTCGGTCGCTGTTATGGTCGCGGTTCCCACACCAGCAGCATTGACCAGGCCGGTTGCGTTCACCGTAGCGACATCAGGTGCCGATGAGTCCCATGTAACTTCATCGGAAATGTCGGAACTTGAGTTATCGCTGAAGTTTCCAGTGGCGCTGAGCTGGATGGTTGAACCGGACTGGATAGTCGGATCGACGGGGGTGATAGACAGGGCAACCAGTACGGGGGCGTTCGTCAAAACCGCTGTTGTACCTGGGCTACCTCCACCGCCGCCGCCACCACACGCGAAAAGCAGGGCCATCAGTGGCAGCAATATTGACAGAGGCATCAAGGCCTTGATGGACATCAGCATAATTCTAGTTCTATTTTTCTAATTCTATTTGTATTAATTATAGCACTGGCTGAGACGACAACGGCAACGGCCTGATTCTGAACGAGATCCATCGAGCCAGGCATCTAAAACGTTACCCACCCATTCCCTGGATGGCTACGCCCCCACGCTAGGGATTCTTGCCCTTAATCAACGCTTCAGGATGCCTGTCCAGGTAATCTGCGAATATGCGAATGGAGCGTGACGCCCTGGACAGCTCCTGCACCAGTGATTCCAGGGCACGGGTATCTATACTTGAGACGACACCCTGGCTCTGGTTCAAAAGGCTGTTTGCCTGTATTGCAGCCGCCTCAATACTGTCGGCCAGGCGTACCACTTCTTCACCTTCTTCCTTGCGCATCATGATGCGAAGGTCAGCGATGGCTGCCCCCGCCTCATCTGAAGTTTGCTGCAGGCTGTGGGTCAGCGGCGTGACCTCTTCATTGAGCTTAGCGCTCAGGTCACGCAGATTGACCAGCGTCTGGTTCAACAGCTCGGGCGTATCTTTGAGCGCCTGCGAATTCGCGATACTGCTGATCGAATCGATTGCCGACGCCAGCTGGTCGACCAGTTTCCGAAGCGGCAGCTCACGTGCTGTTTTCAACAGCTCCTGCAGCGTGCCCTGCAGTTCCTCCATGGTGGAAGGCAATGTCGGAAATTCCTCATAGGGAAAATCAAACCCGTACAGCTGTAGCGGGGTGTCGGGATAGAAATCGAACGCGATATACAGCTGGCCTGTCACCAGGCTGAGCGTGGCAAGTTTCGCGCGCAAACCGAGTTCTTCGATAATGTACCCGATGCCATCTTTACCGGCAGCCTTGTCCACGCCGGTCTGGCCTTCAATTTCGTGAAATGCATTGTCCTCGAGTTCCACAACGACACCGACATAGACCTCGTCAGTCGACTTATCGAAAAGCAGCTGAATATTTTTTACCGCACCAATTTTTACACCACGGAAGCTGGCAGGTGCACCGATATTCAAGCCCTTGGCATCGCCCTGAAAATAAAGCACAAAGGTCTTGGTACCTTTCAGAAACTTGCCTGATCCGAAAGTCAGCAAGGCAACAATCAGCAGCGCAATTGCACCCAGCACAAAAGCGCCAATCGCCGTTGCGCTGGCCTTCTGGCTCATGCTTCACCCCGGGTGAGAAAGCGATGGATCTTGGGATCTGTCGATGTGTCGCGGAGTTGTTTGGGATCACCGGTGGCCGTCATGGTCTTCTTTTCAGCGTCGAGGAAAACCGAATTGTTGCCGATCGAGAAAATACTTGCCAGTTCGTGTGTGACTATCACCACGGTGGCGCCGAGGCTTTCGCGCAGCTCCAGGATCAGGTCATCCAGCAAGCGTGAGCTTATCGGGTCCAGGCCCGCGGAGGGTTCGTCAAAATAAAGTATATCGGGATCCAGTGCGATGGCCCGCGCCAGGCCGACACGTTTCATCATGCCGCCGCTGATCTCTGAAGGATAGTAGTCCTCGAAACCGGCCAGCCCAACCAGTGCAAGTTTGAGCTGTGCCAGTTCGCGGATGTCGGCAGCGCTCAGGTCGGTGTATTCCTGCAACGGCAAGCCGATGTTTTCGGCCAGCGTCATGGAACTCCACAGGGCACTGCCCTGGTAAGACATACCAAAGTTGCGCATGAAACCCTTGCGCTGCACCGGATCCGCGGCCCAGAAATCCCTGCCCTCGTAGAGCACCTGTCCTTTTGCCGGTCGCTTAAGCCCGACCATGTGGCGCAACAGGGTGCTCTTACCGCAGCCGCTATCGCCCATGATGATAAAAATATCACCACGCTGTATCGAAAAAGTGAGGTCCTGCTGAACGATAAAACTGCCGTATGCCATGGTCAGGTCTTTTACCTGAATGTGGACGTCCGGACCACTGGCTGTTGCGGCAGTTGTGGATTCAGCCAACGCAGGCATGATTCAACTCAGATACCGAGCACATTGAAAATCACCGTCAGAAACGCCGTTGCAATCACGATCAACAGGATACCGCTTACCACGGCCGATGTCGCTGCCGCGCCGACCGCCGACGAACTGCGGCCACACTTGATACCCTGGTAACAACCGGCCACCGCGACCAGTACTCCGTACACGCTGGCTTCGGTAAGTCCAACCATGACATGCCTGATTTTCACCGCTTCCTGGGTGCGGTGCAGGTATTCCATGACACCGATATCGAAGGTGGTGACCGAAACAAACAGCCCACCCAGAATACCGAACAGGATTGAATAAAGTGTCAGCAGTGGCATCATCAGAATCAGCGCCAGCATGCGCGGCAACACCAGAAAATCCATGGACGAAATCCCCAGTGTTTCCAGTGCATCGATTTCTTCGTTGACCTGCATGGTGCCCAGCTGTGCTGCAAAGGCGGCACCGGTGCGACCGGCCATGATAATGCCAGTCATCATGGCGCCCATGGCGCGCGCCATACCGATACCCACCAGGTCTGCTACATACATGGTAGCGCCAAAGTTCACCAGCTGTGCGGCACCGATATACGCGAGAATCATACCTACCAGAAAACTGATCAGGGCGACGATGCCGAGCGCCTGTGAACCGGTTTGCTGTACGGTCAGCCACAGGTCCGACCAGCGGAACTGTGCCTTGCCGCGAAAAAGTCGCGCCAGGCTCAGGGTCGCTTCGCCGAGAAAAGCCAATCCGGCTGTTGCCGAATCCGCGGCAGCCATGGATTGATTGCCAATGCGCGCGAGAAAAGGCGCTTTGCCCGCTGCGCGCCTTGCGCCCTTACGCTCCGGAACCGCGCTGGCCAGATGCAACAGTCTTTGTACACCGTCGGGCAGGCCCGAGTGATCCACCTGGATCGTGTTTTTGTCGGCAATCGCAGTGACACGCACCAGGAAGGTCAGTAGCGCGCTGTCCCAAGCGGTCATGGCCGTGCTGTCGAAACCAATCTGCTTGATATCCGGGTGGCTGTCCAGCCAGCTTTCGAGCTGGCTGGATTCCGGCAGGACGTGATGTGTCTTCCAGCTGCCGGCCAGCGTTACCTGCAGACCGTCCACGCCTGCCGTCACAAATTTCAGTTGATAGCTGTCGTCCATTCAGTAGCCTTAATCGCTTGCTTCGTCCTCACCCTTATCATCCTGGGGGGCAAATCGGAAACCTGATTCAGGTCAATATTGAGGATATCTGCGTTCGACCGCTGCCTGCGCATCGGTTAGACTTGTTCTAAAGCTGATAATACCCCATGACCTTTGCAGATTACACACGAACCCCGGCAGATGACAGATAGCCCCCCGCTTGCAACGCTTGAAGCGCGCGAACTGACCTGTATCCGCGACGACCGGGCACTGTTCAGCGACCTGTCGTTCGACCTCGGCCCTGCCCAGGTACTGCTGATCGAGGGGCGTAACGGCAGCGGTAAAACCTCGCTGCTGCGTATCCTGTGCGGTATACGCATGCCTGAAACGGGCACCATCACCTGGAACGGGGGTGACATTTACCGGCTGGCTACCGGTTACAATGCATCTACCGCCTATATCGGCCACAAGGACGGGATCAAGCTGGAACTGACGGCGGAGGAAAACCTGACCTTCGCCAGGAGCCTTGGATCACCTTCTGACATCAGCCTGGCACAGGCACTGGAGCAGATGGAACTGGGTGGATTCGACGACGTCCAGGCCATCAACCTGTCGGCGGGGCAGAAACGGCGCCTGGCGCTGGCACGGCTGCTGGTTACCCGCTCAGCGTTGTGGATTCTGGACGAGCCCTTTACTTCGCTGGATACCCACGGAATTGCCATGGTTGAAGACATGGTCACGAATCACCTGGCAAACGGTGGTATGCTAGCGGTTACCTCGCACCACCCGGTAAATCTGGGTAACGCTGACATCAAACGCATCAATCTGTCCGAACGCTTCGCATGACTACTGCAAACCTCAGCCAGGCCTTTATGATCCTGCTCAGGCGCGACCTGACGCTGGCCTACCGGCGCCGCTCGGAGATGATCAATCCATTACTGTTTTTCGTCCTGGTCACGGCCCTGTTCCCGCTCGGCATCGGCGCGGACCCGACCCTGCTGCGGGAAGTCGGCCCGGGCATTGTCTGGGTGGCCGCCCTGCTGGCCGCGCTGCTGTCGCTGGAGACTATATTCCGCTCGGATTTTGACGACGGTTCGCTGGAGCAGCTGCTGCTGAGCCCGCACCCGCTGTCGATCCTCATGATCGCCAAGGTTTTTGCGCACTGGCTGATCACCGGGTTGCCGCTGCTGGTCGTAGCGCCACTGCTGGGCGTGCTGCTGGACCTGCCGGGCGATGCCATAAAAACATTACTGATTACCCTGGCATTGGGCACCCCGGTGCTGAGCCTGATCGGGACTATCGGGGTGGCATTGACCGTCGGCCTGCGCAAGGGTGGTATGATCCTGTCCCTGCTGGTTCTGCCATTGTATATTCCGGTGCTGATTTTCGCCGCCAACGCTGTCGCAACCAGCGGTGCAGGCTTGCCGATAGATGCCCACTTGTCGCTGTTGACAGCGCTGCTGGCACTGGCGATCAGCCTGTCACCCGTCGCCACGGCGGCGGCCTTGCGCATCAGTCTGAGTTAAAAAATGCTGAAATTTTTTCATAAAATGGCTTCGCCAAAGTATTTCTACCAGTTCGCGGGAAAACTGATTCCGTGGCTGGCCGTGGCGTGCCTGGGTTTCATGCTCGTGGGCCTGTACGACGGCCTTTTGCTGGCGCCAACCGACTATCAGCAGGGTGACAGCTACCGCATCATGTTTGTGCACGTGCCCGCGGCGTGGATGTCGATGTTTATCTATATGGTAATGGCGGGCGCCGGGGCCATTGGCCTGATCTGGCACATCAAGCTGGCTGAAGTGATGGCCATCAGCAGTGCCCACGTTGGCGCTTCCTTTACTTTTCTGGCGCTGGTTACCGGATCGATCTGGGGCAAACCTATGTGGGGCGCCTGGTGGGTGTGGGACGCGCGCCTGACGTCGGAGCTGATCCTGCTGTTCCTGTACCTGGGCGTGATTGCGCTGTACAACGCGGTGGAAGACAAGCGCACAGCGGCACGTGCGACCTCGATCCTGGCGCTGGTCGGCGTGGTCAATATACCCATCATCCACTACTCGGTGGAATGGTGGAATACCCTGCACCAGGGGCCGACCGTCACCAAGTTCGATGCGCCCTCCATCGATATCGATATGCTGATCCCGCTGCTGCTGATGGCAGTGGCCTTTAAACTTTTTTACGCCGTGGTGGTCTTGATGCGTGCACGCTGTGAAATCCTGCAGCGTGAACGTAACAGCGGCTGGGTTCGGGATCTGGTCAAGGCATCGTCATGAAAGAATTTTTCCACATGGGCGGGTATGGCTTCTACGTATGGACGTCCTACGGCATTGCGCTGCTGGTGCTGCTGGCCAACCTGTTGTCGCCGATCCTGCTGAAAAAGAAACTGCTGTCCGAACTGGCACGGCGCGAGAAACGGGCCAGGAGGTCTTAACCATGCATCCAGTACGCAAAAAACGTCTGATCCTCATCGGCCTGATGGTTACCGGCGTCAGTATCGCGGTGGGCTTTGCTCTCAACGCCTTCAACCAGAACCTGATGTTCTTCTATGCCCCCAGCGAAGTGATCGCCGGCGACGCACCCGCGGATCATCCCTTCCGTCTCGGCGGCCTGGTCACGACCGGCAGCGTGCAACGGCAAGCGGACGGACTGACGACCCGATTCGACGTAACCGACAATATAAAAACGGTCACCATACAATACACCGGCATCCTGCCCGACCTGTTCCGTGAGGGTCAGGGGATTGTCGCGCACGGGCGGCTGAACGAGGGTGGCGTTTTTGTTGCCGATGAAGTACTGGCCAAGCACGATGAGAACTATATGCCGCCCGAAGTTGCTGCGTCGCTCAAGGAAGCCCATGACAAGGCCACAGCACCTGCCGGGGACACCGCCACACCATGATTCCAGAACTCGGTCAATTCGCACTGATACTCGCTCTGTGCCTTGCAATCATCCAGGCAATCTTCCCGCTGGTCGGCAGCCTTAACCGCACACCTGACTGGGTAGCGCTGGCGCGACCGGTTGCGTGGGGACAGTTCGTGTTCCTGGTACTGTCTTTCGGCGTACTGACACATGCCTTTCTGGTGAATGACTTCTCGGTACTGTATGTCGCACAGCACGGTAATACCGAATTGCCGATCATTTACAAAATCTCCGCCGTGTGGGGTGCACACGAAGGGTCACTGCTGTTATGGGTACTGATTCTCTCCGGCTGGACAGTTGCCGTCGCATCGCTGACGCGCAACCTGCCGGAAGAAGTGGTGGCGCGCGTGCTGTCGGTGATGGGCATGGTCAGCATCGGCTTCCTGTCCTTCCTGCTGTTTACCTCGAACCCCTTTGAACGCCTGTTTCCTGTACCCGTGCAGGGAGGTGACCTCAACCCGCTGTTGCAGGATTTCGGGCTTGCGGTACATCCGCCGATGCTGTACATGGGCTATGTCGGCATGTCAGTCGCGTTCAGCTTCGCCATCGCCGCCCTGATCGGTGGCAAACTGGACAGCGCCTGGGCGCGCTGGTCACGCCCATGGACGCTGGTCGCCTGGGTGTTCCTGACCATCGGTATCACTCTCGGCAGCTGGTGGGCCTACTATGAACTGGGCTGGGGCGGCTGGTGGTTCTGGGACCCGGTTGAAAACGCGTCGTTCATGCCCTGGCTGGCGGGAACGGCGCTGATACATTCACTGGCGGTGACCGAGAAACGCGGCGCCTTTAAACGCTGGACCGTGCTGCTGGCGCTGCTGGCCTTTTCGCTCAGCCTGCTGGGCACGTTCCTGGTGCGTTCCGGGGTACTGACCTCGGTGCACTCGTTTGCCGCCGACCCGGCGCGCGGCCTGTTTATACTGATGTTCCTGCTGCTCGTGATCGGCGGGTCGCTGTTCCTGTATGCGCTGCGTGCACCAAGCATTACACGCGGTGGCGGGTTTGCAAACCTGTCGCGGGAAAGCCTGCTGCTGGGCAACAACCTGCTGTTACTCGTCATCACTGCACTGGTATTGCTCGGCACGCTTGCACCGCTGCTGTATGACGCCTTGCAGTGGGGCAAGATTTCGGTCGGCTTCCCCTGGTTCACCAGCATGTTCGTGATGTTCACACCACTGATGATACTGCTGATGGGGGCCGCTCCACTGACGCGCTGGAAACAGCAGGACCCGGCCGCACTGCTGCGCAGTCTGCGGCTGGCACTGGGCATCAGCATCGCAGCGGGTATCGTCATGGCACTGCCGATGTTTGGCGGGTCCATGTCAGCGGGTCTGGCAGTGGCACTGTCGGTGTGGCTTTTGACCACCCTGTTAACCAGCCTGAAGCAACGTTTCAAACACAAGTCCGGTAGCGGCCGTCTGCTGGCTGACATCATCAGTCGTGGCGGGCGCTCGTACTACGGCATGTGGGTCGCGCATACCGGTATCGCTGTTTTTGTAATCGGCGTTACCTTCGTCACCCAGTTTGATATTGAAAAAGACGTACGTATGAGCCCGGGACAGGAGGTTCAGTTGAATGACTACCTGTTCCGTTTCGACGGCGTCGTCGACCACAAGGGTCCCAACTACCGCGCCCAGCGCGGCACTGTACGCGTATTCAGGGGTGGCGAGGAAGTCGCTGTCCTGCATCCTGAAAAACGTACCTACCTGGTCCAGTCAAAACCCATGACAGAAGCCGGCATCGACGCCGGGTTTACGCGCGATATCTACGTATCGCTGGGCGAATCTCTGGGCAATGGTGACTGGGCACTGCGCCTGTACTACAAACCGTTTGTGCGCTGGATCTGGCTGGGCGGCATCCTGATTTCCATCGGTGGCCTGCTGGCCGCGTCTGACCCGCGCTACCGGATGCGCGTGCTGGCCAGGTTACGTGGCTCAACGCCGCCCGCAGATACCGCTACAGCAGAGGGTCGTGCCTGATGCCGCGTTTTGTACGTTACCTGGCGCCGCTGGTGGCGTTTATCGCGCTCGCCGGGCTGCTGTATAAAGGACTGAGCCTGGACCCGAGGCGTGTGCCCTCGCCCCTGATCGATAAACCCGCACCGGCATTTTCGCTACCTTTGTTGCAGCAACCGGAAACGCTGATCAGCAATGCCGATTTTAAAGGACAGGTCACGCTGTTCAATGTGTGGGCCACCTGGTGCGTTGCCTGCCGCCAGGAACACCCGCTGCTGATGCAGCTGGCGCAACAAGGCGTCCAGATTTACGGCCTGAATTACAAGGATACGCGTGACGATGCCAAACGCTGGCTGCAGATGTACGGCGATCCCTACCTGGCCAACGCCTTTGACGCCGAAGGCCGTACCGGCATCGACTGGGGCGTCTACGGCACACCGGAGACCTTTGTGGTCGACAAGCAGGGTGTTATCCGCCACAAACACATCGGTCCGCTGACCATGGAATCCATTAAGAATGACATACTGCCGTTGCTCCGGAAACTGCAGGAGAACGATGGATGAAACATATACGCCTGCTGTTTGCAGCGGTTTTACTAACCGGCTGTGCCAGTGCCATAGCCGCGGGACTGGAAGCCTTCGATTTCAGCGGCAATGTCGATGAAGACCGTTACAAGCACCTGATTGTCGAGTTGCGCTGCCTGGTGTGCCAGAACCAGTCGCTGGCGGACTCGGACGCCGGACTGGCGCATGACCTGCGGCGGGAAGTCTGGGAACTGATGGATCAGGGTCAGAGCGATGCCCAGATCGTTGAGTTCCTGGTCACCCGCTATGGCGATTTTGTACTCTACAACCCGCCCGTGAAACCCTCTACCTATATACTCTGGTACGGCCCCTTCGTATTGCTGGCGATCGGTCTGCTGGTACTGGTGCGCACGCTGAAGCGGCGCGGCAAACAGACAGACTCCGCGTTCTCCGCCGAGGAACGGGAACGCCTGAAACAGATTCTCGGCTCCGACAAGCCTGACGGGAAATAATCACATATGAATAGCTTCTGGCTGCTGGCTACTGCCATGGCATTACTCGCGCTGGTATTCACCGTACCGCCACTGCTGCGTAACCGGCAGCGCACTGTAATCGATCACGACCAGCTCAATACCGCCGTCGTCAAGGCGCAACTGGCGGAACTGCAAGCCGACCTGGACTCGGGCAAACTTGACCAGGCGGCCTATGCCGCAGCGCGCCATGACCTGGAACGTGAGCTGCTGGATGAACTGGACAAGGGTGCAGAACCGGCCGTACAGGACGGTCAAAGCGGACGCTGGGCAGTGGCCCTGTTTGTACCGCTCATACCGCTGCTGGCGGTAGTGCTTTACCAGCAGCTTGGTGCCGGGGACCTGCTGAAGAAAATTGAAACCGGGCAGGTACAACAGGCAAAAAGTGGCGATGGATCTGCAGCGCCGCACGATATTGAAGAAGTGGTCGCCAAACTTGCAGAACGCCTGAGCGAGCAGCCTGACAATCTGGAAGGCTGGGTGTTGCTGGCACGCGCCTTGTCCAGAATGCAGCGCTTTCAGGAAGCGGCTAACGCTTATAAACAGGCACGGCGCCTGGCCGGTGACCAGCCGGACCTGTTGATCGACTATGCGGACATGCTGGTCTCTGCCAACGGCGGCAGGTTCAGCGATGAAGTCGGGCAACTGTTACAGACAGCGTTGCAACAACAGCCCGAACACATCAAGGGCCTGTGGCTGATGGGACACTGGAAATACCAGCGTGGTGATAACCGGGGCGCTATTGAAAACTGGCAGCAGGTTGCCCGGCAACTACCTCCGGGTAATGAAGAAGATGCTGCTGCCATCAAACAGCAGATACAACTGGCACAGGCCAGGATGACCGATGATGCCGATACAACAGCACCGGCGGCCGAAACGTCCAGTAGTTCGGCGACTGCCACAGCAGCTGGCGGCAGCATCGAGGTCAGCGTCACTCTGGACGCAGCGCTGGCAGACAAGACAGCGCCCGATGACACCGTATTTATCTTTGCGCGCGCTGTCAGTGGCCCGCGCATGCCGCTGGCAATCGCCCGCAAAAAGGTGAGTGACCTGCCACTTAGCGTAACGCTGGACGACTCCATGGCCATGTCTCCGGCCATGGTGCTTTCACGTTTTCCCCAGGTCACACTCGGCGCACGGATATCGAAGTCCGGCCAGGCCATACCTCAAAGCGGTGATCTTCAGGGTACCAGGAGCCCGGTCACACCCGGACAGAAAGGAACTGTTCAGATCGTTATTGACGAAGTAGTCGAATAACAACGAGTCATTCCCACCCTTTCAGGAATGACTGGCACCCGGATGCAGAGCAAAACTTTCTACTGCTTCGGCAACTTCTTGAACATCTCTGCGACAGCATAGTCGAGGCGTTTCTTGGTGTCCTCGGCGCTGCGCTCCGTTTTCACATTGCCGACAGCCACTCCGGCCCAGACGGGTTTGGCGGTGGCCGTATCGATGAACATAACGGCCAGCGCGCCCTTGGGCGAGTTTTTCAGCACCTCCATTTCCTGCTTCGGATCCTCTTTCAACTCCAGTGCCGCCATATCCACACCGGCAATATACGCTACCAGCATATCGGGGTTCCGGTCGACTTCGTTCATACCCTTTTTGCGCAGTGCGTTGTTGATCAGAAAGCGAATTTCCGCATCGGCATCAAATGTACGCGGCTCCCATTGACCGGCTGGGTCATTCAGAATCTGCGCTGCAGCGATCCATGCGTAGGTCTTGTAGGCACCCAGGTTGGCGTTGGGGGCGCTCTCGGTATCGACCTTGATATCCTTGGTGAGTGTGGTAGCACAGGCTGTTACAAATAACCCGATAACGATTGCACTAATTACTGATCTGTATCTGTTCATGGTGCTGCTTCTCCTTTTTTTACTTTCTGAATATTAGCTGATTGGGGATTTTTCTTTACTTTACCTACCCTTTCCTTGCTATGTTTTTTTTCGTATTCCGCACAGGCTGTCTTTCCGTCATCGCCATCCCTCATCGCTCCAGACGCATAATCATGGGCTACCATACCGGCAAAAACATAGGGTGCAAAAATCAGCGTGCCAAAAGTCAATGCCGCTGATTTCACCGGCAGGGCCTTTACCGACGGATCGTTTAGCGGCCCCCTGACTTTTACCGGATCAGCCTTGAGGATTTTCCGGCTTTTCTTCCTGGGTATGAAAACATAGTCGACTTCCTCTTTACCCAGGTCAACGGTACCTTCACCAGTGACTGTGATATTCTTTGTATCAATAAAAAAGGCATTGGTACTTACGACACCTTCCCTGATACTGTAGTCGGCGATTCCGCAGTTGATTGGCACATACTTGCTATCTTTCACCAGATTTAAACCCCATCCAACAATATCGACAAACAACAGGTCGACGAACGAACGGCGCAACCAGCCATTCTTGATGGTCAGGTATATATCGCCCTCTGCGCTGGAGGCCAGTTCATGCGCACTCTTACCGGTGGCATTAAAGGACAGGCCCAGATCGTAGTTCGCATTCACAAATTGCTTGTATTCGGGCTCTCCGTTTTCTCCACCCCGCCAGGGATTCACGTTCTCTGCGGCAACCTTCAGAACCAGTCCCGGGACATCCCCGCTATCAACCTCGAACTCTATATCCATAGTCCCTTTCGGATAGACAAAAGTCAGCGGCTTGACATCAAGGTGGCCGGACTTCAGGGCTATGACGAGCTTTGCAGACTGCGCATCCCACTCGTCCTGGTCAAAGGAATCAATATCAACAGTGAGGTCCAGGTCAGCCTTTTTCAGCCAGTGGAAAGAAATCGGGTCGCGCGAGAAAACCGGCGAATCCTCTTTCTTTTTGCTTTTTTTACCCTTCTTGTCTTTCTTTTTTTGCTCGGTTTTTCTTTCCTCTACAGCCTTGTTAAACGGGTCCCTGAAAAACACATCCTGTGCGGTGATCCCGCCGTTTATATAGGGAGGAGTTTTATCAAAATCTCCGCGCAGTTTCATATCGGCTGTAGCCTTGCCCAGTACCAGGTCAGCTTTCAACAGCGTATCCTTTTCAGCCTTTTTAATCTCAGCGTTGAATTCGACCGGCCCCACCTGCACCCACTGCTGGTCAAACAGGGCACCCAGTAACTGCATGTCCCTGGCTTTCAGGTGGCTGTTAAGCAACAGTGTCTTCGGGTCTGCAAAGTCGTCATAGCTGCCGTCTATTTTCAGACTCAGCAATTCCGGGTCGGTACTTTCCACGTGCAGCGAGTCCATCCCCAGTGATCCGTTGGCGTCTGATATCACCATGCTGCCGGTTACAGGCTTGAGGTCGGGTAGCGTCTCCCTGTCTGCAAAGGCGGCAAGGTTGTGCCCGTCCAGATTCAGTTTGGCATCCAGTCGGACCTTGCTGACTGTGTAAATGTTACCAATATGGCCCTCGGCCGACAGTACCGGCGCACTGCTGTCGCCGATAAGAAGCTGGATAGACTTCAGACCCAGTGATTTGTCCTTGTCATTCAGGCTGGCAGTTGCCGATACGATACCCAGTTGCGGAATGTGAAATCCCAGGGCTTCTGCAAAGGCCTGGCTACTGTTCGAAACGGCGGTTACTGCAAGATCGGTATCTACCAGTTGCCACTTCTTTGCTGCGCTGATGTATCCCAGGCGGCCTTTGGCCGTTGCCAGCATGACATCCCGTTCACCAGCGGTTAACGAAAAGTCACTGATATACAGTTTTTCGTCAGAGCCGGTATAGCGCAGACTCAGATCGAGCGGGCCAATAGCAGGAATACTGTCATCCAGGTCGAATAGTGTATTTAGTGTTGCAATATCATCAGTATGGGCCTTGAGATCGACACGGATACCCCGCATATCAAATTCCGGAAAGAAGGTCACGCGATCCACCGACCCGGTTTCCGAAATATTCAGCGGCTCTCCTGCGGGTGTGTTCTGGACGTAGTCATCTATCCTGTGCTGGCCCGATACCGTGTGCAGCCGGGCACTCACATTGTACGCTGTCGCGGGAAAATTCTGCTCTGTCCACGCACTCAGGAAGCCGGTATCCCGCCCCCTCATTTCAATCACAAGGTCAATACTGTTCAGGGGGTCTTCCTGGTCCCAGTCACGAAAGTCCAGGTGTCCTTTTGCGTCGATAAATGTCTTGTCATCCCTGCCGGCCGACAGCCTGACCTGGTTCAGTTGCAGCGCCTGGGTATCGCCCTCGATACGGAATGTCAGATCCAGCGGGCCGTCCAGGGGCAGGTCCAGGCCGACGCGTTCAGCCACGAGCGCAGTTTGTGTCGCTGTGATAACAGTATCCAACGCATAGCCTATGTTGGGCTTGTCTGCGTCAAGAGGAAACTGTGCAATACTGCCCTTCTGGCTTGCAGTAATACCCTTCTTGTCCTTGGTCTGGATCACTATGTTCTCAAGCCGTGGGTCGCCGCGCGTTGAATGAAACTCACCGCTTGCGGTGATGGCACCGAACTCGGGTATTTCCTCGAACAGCAGGGCACGCGCTGCACGCGTGGTGGGTGCGCTGAACTTGAGATCAAGATTGATATTTTCAGGTTGCGGATCGCTAAACAGTTTTGCGATAGCGAGCTGACCTGTCAGTGACAGGTCCAGGTGATCTTTGGTCCTGGCTTTTACGTTGAAGTCCTGCAAGTCCAGCTTTGATGCATTTCCCGACACCCTGGCAGCCAGTTCACCTTTAACCAGTGGGCCCATCGCTTCCGGGAGCAGCGGTTGCAACCAGTCCGCCTTGTCAAGCCTGCCAGCCAGATCAAAATCGACACCCGTGAAATCGGTCACGCTGGCTACACGGCCCTTCAATGTTGCTGTTGATTGACCGGGACCGTTCCATGCGATGGACACGTCCTCGAGCGCCAGCTGACTGAACGTGCCCGCAAGCTTGCCACTGGCAACCAGTTCTCCGGGGATCTCCAGGCCCTCGACAGCCACCGGCAGTTTTTTCAAATCCGGCGAAAGGATACGCAGGGTTGCCTCAAGCACAGCGACAGACTGACTGAAATCGACCTGCCCCACGGCGGAAGAATCCGAGATGGCCCCTTGCACTGAAACCGAAAACGGCAGTTGCTTGCGCTTTAATGCCTCGCTCAGTTTCGGCAGTATCACGTCAATGGTGAGTTTCTCACCTTCCACGTCCACCTGGGCGCTCAGCTGCGGGTGTTCCTTGCCGGGTGCCAGCCGCACGGCGAGTTCACTGATCTCGGTGGCGGGCAATTGCAGTTTGTCACCCTCGATCAGCACTGCTATGTCCGATATCCGGACATCGTGCAATACAGGTTTCAGGCGCAGCGCGGAAAAATCAATGGCTGCCGGTGAATCCGGTTTCTTTGCAGTCCCGCTTCGATCGACATGGACGCGGGTATCCCCAACCAGCAGCCGGGGAATATCCACGCGACCCGCCAGCAGGTAGGGCAGGCTGACCTGTACCAGCAAGGAACGGGTTTCAACCCGGTACTTCCCCTCGGCATCTTCAACAACCAGGTCGTTAAGGCTGAGAACAGGCGACAGTGTCCGTGTAACTTCGGCGTCTTCCCGGTAACTGATGCGGGTATCGGATGCGGACTCCACGCGCTTGACCAGCCACGCAACCAGTGTCGCATCATCAGTAACAAGCCAGGCGCCGCCTGCCGCCAGCACTACCGTAACGAACACTGCAAGCAAGGCAGCGAAAATGCGTCTGGTGCTCATCATTCGAAAAATTATAACAGGGACAGACTACCTACCCATAAAAAAAACCGGGACTGGTTTCAGCCAGTCCCGGTCAGAGTGCAGCATAAAATCAGGCAAGCGGCTGCTATCGCGTCAACCGACTGCTGGTCTGCGTATTTCTAGTGCTTGATAACCTCTATTACCACACGCCGGTTAAGCGCACGGCCCTCGTCAGTATTGTTATCACCGATAGGCGCTGCTTCGCCCTTGCCACTGACCTGCATTGTCTGGCGCGGCACGCTACCAACGGTGGCGAAATAGTCGGCGACCGCCTGGGCCCGGCGTTCCGAGAGGGCTTGATTGTAGCTTTCCCGGCCTACTGAATCAGTGTGTCCGATAACATTAAGGTGCGCGACGTTCTGACGTAACATGGGACGGTATTGATCAATCTTCACAATAAGTCCGTCCAGTTCGGCCTTGTCCGCCGCGGTCAGATCGGAACTGTTGAATTTGAACTCCAGGTTCTCGATAAAGGTTTCCGCTACAATTTCCTGTTTTTCCGCAAGAACCTGGCCACTTTTAACAATCGCCGTATCCTCGACAACCGCAACACCGGCGCCGGCCGGCTGATTATCAACCTCAAGTTTTTCCTTGACGACCTTTTCGTAACCACACTTCTCCAGGTACTCCTTGCTGTCCTCGTAGTTGGTCCGTACACACTCGCCGGAACTATCGGTCACCGGGCTCCCGGAAGAACTCTTGGCGTAACCATCGACCGTCAGATCATCGGCTGCATGCGCGGGAAGGCTCACAGCCAGGGCAAGCCCGAGGGCGGTGGCGGTTTTCTTATTCATGTATGACATAACGACTCCTTAACGTATGTATACCAAAAAATCTGGCACAAATTATTCTTTAACTCATTAGAAACGCGGCGATTATAGCGCAATTTGCAAGTATTGTTACCCGTATTGTTCGTGCCGGTAAAGACGAATATTCCAATAAATACCTGTTTCGTGTAGCCTGCGGTTCGCCCTTATGCAGCTACAGGAACCTTCAAATCCTGCCATATGGAGTGCCGATTCCCGTGATTCAGCGTATTTATCTACTCTTCATATGCCTTTTCTGCACCCCCGGCCTGCTTTCAGCGGCTGAAACCGGCGTCCGTGAGCAGATCCGGCAACGCATCGAGCTTATCCGCTCAGGCGCCGGACTGACTGTGGATGGAGAATCAATCGCCTCGCTACAGGTACTGCCGGCCCTGTATGAGACATATGACTATGCACCCCTCTGGTCCCGCTCAGACTCGGTAGACCAGTTGTTTGAGGCACTGGGGACGATTAACGGCGATGGCCTGGATGCTGCGGACTATCACTATGATGCATTGACCAGGCTGAGAACCCAGGTGACCACGTCCGGAAATGGCGATCAAGCGCTCTCCGCCAATTACGACATTTTATTGACGGACAGTCTGGTGCGCCTTGGCTATCACCTGCTGGTGGGGAAAGTGGATCCGGTCGAGCTGGACACCAACTGGAACATGGATGACACCATCGGTGACCTCGATACAGCACTGGCGCTGGCACAGGCGATCGACAAAGGCACCGTTAACGAACTGGTGGACCATTTGCGTCCACAGCATGCGTTCTATTCGGAGCTCCGCGCCGCTCTCGCGCACTACCGTGACATCCAGCAGCAAGGCGGATGGAAACCGGTCCCAGAGGGTCCAACACTGAAACCGGGCATGACCGATAGCCGTGTCCTCGATCTGAGACAGCGGCTTTCCGTAACGGGTGATCTGCCCGCCGCTGACCCCGGTTCGACACTGTTCGATGCAAATGTCGAAACCGGCGTAAAAAAATTTCAGCGATCTCACGGACTGGAAGCGGACGGCATCGTTGGCAAGTCCACGGTGAAGGCAATGAATGTTCCGGTGCAGGATCGCATAGACCAGATCCAGGTTAACCTGGAACGTGCACGCTGGGTATTGCACAACCTGCCCGACGAATTTGTGCTCGCCGATATCGCCGGTTTTCGTGTGACGTACTTCCGTAACGGGAAAGCAATCTGGGTATCGCGGGCACAGGTCGGAAAACCATTCCGCAAGACACCGGTGTTCAGGTCCGAAATTACATACCTCGACATCAATCCCACCTGGACCGTGCCACCGACCATTCTGAAAAATGACATATTGCCCAAACTCAGAAAGGATCCGGACTATCTACGCAAAAAGAATATGCGTGTACTCACGTTTGCTGGAGAAGCAGTTGATGAAAGCACGATTAACTGGAGCAAATACCCTGGCGAGACGTTTCCCTACATGATACGCCAGAACCCGGGGCCCAAAAACGCACTGGGGCGCATCAAGTTCATGTTTCCCAACAAACACGCGATTTACCTGCACGATACACCGAGCAAGTCGCTGTTCGGAAAAAACGCACGGGCATTCAGCTCAGGCTGCATCCGCATTGAAAATCCGTACGACTTTGGTGTACTTCTGCTGAATAGTGACCAGTGGGACAAGGACAGAATAGTGGAAACTGTCGACACGGGTAAAACGACCACCGTGTCACTCGATCGCCCTGTTACCGTCATCCTTCTGTACTGGACAGTCAACACCAACGCAGCAGGCGATGTTATATTCAAGAACGATATCTATGATCGTGATGCAGCAGTTCTGGCTGGCTTGAAACGTCCTTTCCGCTTCCGGGAAAGTCCTGTATTAAGACCATAAAAAAAGCCTGTATCCCGGGGGTACAGGCTTTCTACGTGGCAATAAACCGTAGGAGCGCCGTCCTTCGGCGCGATTGGTTACTTTACACTAGTCCATTGAAGTACAGGCACCAAACACAACAAACGCCACACCATCACCCGACGCAGTCAGCACCATATTACCGCTGTCCTCGACAACCGACATGCTCCAGCCTACGCCGTCACGCTCGCCGCCTTCTCTACCGTCTTCTGCACCCTGCAACATCAGCTTGCCGTCCACCTTCTCCACACGCTCAATCTCAGTCTTGCGTTTATCGCCTTTGGAGCCGGTGACAATCTGCTTGTTTTTCACATCGACCTCTATAAAGCGCGGAATGTCTACGTCGTCGGCAGCAACTCTGTTACAGCCTTTTATCGGCAGGCATTCCATGACGTCAACAGACGCACATATAAACGTCGACGATCCATCAAGGCCGGCAGACACCACAAGGGGCATGGCGGACACAAGTGCCGCTGCCCCACATACATACAATTTTTTCATCATTACCATCCTCTGCCTAGCGCACGGTATAACCGCGGCCTTCAAGGCATGCCGCGTAAGCCCGGTTGTAATTGTTACGGTTCTGGGAGTAATTCTGAACCTCGCGCTGTTCCCACTGTTGCTGGTTGTGCGCTTCCCGTTGCTTTTGCTCTGAACGCCGGGCCCCACCCAGTAGCCCACCACCAACCGCGCCGATCGCAGCCCCTTTTTTGGTATCTCCTGCTATGGCACCGACCAGCGCACCACCGAGTCCGCCGCCAACCGCGCCGCGGCCGGCACCTCCCTTGGGCGCTTCTCTCGGTGGTGGTGCTGTGCTGGTTGTCGGCGGTGCCATGGGATCAAAGCCGGACTGGCCCTTGGCAAAACCATAGCACTCGAACTTGTCCTTTTCCTGTTGTTGCGAACTCTGACCCTTGGCCGGGTAAATCATCAATTCCTGTGCAGCCAGGAGCCCGGGTAGCATGGCCAACAGGCCCGCCGCGGCAGACATGCATTTAAATTTGTTCATCAAAGACCTCTCTGAATGGGCCCGGCAGCCCGTGCCGGGCGCTGTTGCAGGCGTGCAGTCTATGACAGAACTTCGCCTGCATGCAATCTGCAACACCGTTTTCTATTCACAGCCAACCGTCAAGCCGGTACAATCGCCTCCCGTTCTGCGACCCGCCGGATTACCCTATGCAACCCATGCACCCTACGCTCAATATTGCAGTGCGCGCCGCACGCAATGCCGGTGACATTATAATCAAACACCTCAAACGCATCGACCAGCTGAACGTCACGAACAAGGATCGCAATGACTACGTCTCCGAAGTTGATCGCCAGGCTGAGGATGAAATCGTTGCGATAATTCGCAAGGCGTTTCCCGACCACAGCATACTTGCGGAGGAAAGCGGTGCACATAAGGGCGACAAGGATTTCCAGTGGATCATCGACCCACTGGATGGCACCACCAACTTTCTGCATGGCTTTCCCCAGTTTGCCGTTTCCATCGCGTTGAAGCAGAAGGGACGCCTGGAGCATGCAGTCATCTACGATCCCATGCGCCAGGAACTGTTCACTGCCAGCCGCGGGAGTGGCGCGTTCCTGGATAATCGCCGTATCCGGGTCTCCGCGCAGAGCGGTCTGGGTGGTGCGCTGCTGGGCACCGGTTTCCCTTACAAAGACATGCAGCATCTGGACAGCTACCTGGAAACGTTCAAGGCGCTGATTATAGACTCAGCAGGTATTCGCCGGCCGGGTTCTGCTGCACTGGATCTTGCTTACGTGGCCGCGGGCCGGCTTGATGGATTCTGGGAAATCGGTCTCAACCCCTGGGACATTGCCGCCGGCGTGCTGCTGGTGCGCGAAGCCGGTGGACTGGTCGGCGACTTCGATGGCGGCCACAGCTTCATGGAAAGCGGTAATATCGTTGCCGCGGCACCCAAGCTTCTACCCGCCATGCTGCGTGAAATCCGGCCACGCCTGGGCACAGATTCATAACAGTCAAGACAGAAAATTTCTGATTCATGTGTGATTGCCAAGAACAAAAAATCTATCAGCGCTCCCCACAAGAAAATTTGATTAGCTGGCTTTACAGCATCAACCAGGCATCTCTGCCGTTCAAGAAACGTCCGCGCTCGCCGCTAATTTTCATAACAACACCATGACAGAACGCGTTGCAAAATAATCATGATAACCATGCAAAACAAGCCGGAAAACCCTCTAATATATGAAAATAAGCGATAAGGCCCTGAAACTTATCGGGCGGACATTGCTGGGAAGCATGGATAGTAAAAGAAACCTGGATGACCCGGGATCCCCGCAGAAAAATCGGTCCACGGTCACTACACCGCGCTTCAGGTTAAACCTGCAAGCCCATGTAAAAACCGTAAAAGCGCCAGTACTCCCGTTCCGGAAAAAAGATACCGAATCCTGAATCGACTGTGTTCGCAACCGCCCGCTCTTTTCCCTGCGTGGTGAGTGTGGTATACAAACAGACAGGTTCTGGAATTGGTTGAGGAAAGGTAATGAAGCGAGCAGTCCTCACTCTTGTCACACCCCCGTTTGCGGTATGCAAGTTCGGTTGTGCCAGCTGTTGTGCTGCGCCCATCGCTGTGTTCTGGATAACGGGTATTGTCAGTATTGTCTACGGCATTGTTGGTGGTCCGGCCAATCTGATGGGCCCTAGCTGGAATACCATCGCTCTCGGCCTGGCCCTCTGGGGCATCGCAGCCGTGTGGGCGGCAATCACCATACGCAGCACCGACGAAGACAAATGCGAGGGACTCAAAAACCCGCTGTGCGACAACATACTCCCCGAAGCAGACGAGTCCGACCCGTTCGACGAAGTCCGCAAAGCGCGCTAGCCTGCCAGGCTATTGCGCCAGGATACCTGCCAGTAATATACCGTCCTGCGGGTTCAGCGCGTGCCCTGCCCTGGTAAACAATACCTTAGCCCGGCCACGCAAGGCCGGCACATTGTTCATGTCCTGGCTATAGGCCGGCACAATCTCATCGCCGCCGGCAAACGGTGACTGGCGAACCACCGAATAGTAGCTAATGTCCGGGTGCGGTTGTTGATTCAGCCACGCCAGCACATTTCCGGATTCGGCCGGCAATAGATCGATCAGCACAGCGCGCGAGTCACGCAGATAATTGTAGTCACTGCCACCAAACACACTCTTCAGCATATCTATACCCGGCCCCGGGCAGAAGAATGGTTTGCTATCCACCACATCCAGGCCCTGCGCAGCCCGCACAGTCCCGAGATTGGGTGTCGCAATTGTGATTAATTCATCAACTCTGTATGGGTTGTTACCGAGCACCATCAGTCGGGCAACGACTCCTCCAGCAGAGTGTCCCACCAGTATCAGTTTTTCATCCTGATGAAGCTGACGAACCCGGTTCAGCACTGCTCGCATATAGTCTGACTGAACCAGCAAGGGCGCATGTGCAGGCAGGTTTACGCTATAACTTTTATTGAATGACGGTGATAGTCCGGCGACCGGAAGCATGCCCGCTCCAAACCCCGGGGTTACCACACCCGCGCGCGGCCAACCGTGTGCTTGCAGCGCATCATTTACGCCGCTTTGCTCCCAGGTGCGTGCATCGGAGGCATAACCGTGCACAAGCACCAGAACATCGGCCAGCGCTGGCTGAACCATCAGCATCGCCAACACTGCAACTAACAAAGGAAATTTTCCAAACATACCCAAACCCAATATGCCAGCTCGTGTGGCAACAGTTTCAGGCTAGATTATACTGGCTTGTGGCCGCCTTGATCCCCGTCAAGACTTGGGGAATCAGCAAAACATGCCGTCGAAGGCAAAACCGGCAGCACGCTCCGCTTCGGTGGAATCCCGGATATCGAGAACCTCAAAGTCGAACGCCAGGTACTTGCCGGCAAACGGGTGATTGGCGTCCAGTATTACCCTGTCCCCGGAAACCCCTGACACAGTAAAGGTCATCGACCGACCGTCGGGCAATTCGCCGTCTACCGCAGATCCGGTCTCCGGGATTTCACCGTAAAACTCGGCAGACGGAAGCTCCAGCACCAGATCCGGCTGGCGGTGGCCATAGCCTTCGTCAGGGGCCAGTGTCACATCAACCCGATCTCCTACCCGGCAGCCTTGCATAGCCCGCTCCACTTTAGGGAACGCCCCACCGTAACCTCCATGCAGATAAAACAGATCATCCCCGTATTGCAGAGGTTTTCCGGTCGACTCGTCCAGTATCCTGAAACGCAGGCGGACCACCTTGTCCTGTGAGATCTCTTGTAAATATTCCTTTATATTCATTTGCTTAACGTCATTCACACTCACAATTTGCGCTCCGTGCATACAGTTTATAACCACCTTAGAGCTGCTAGCGGCTTTGCGTACAGAAACTGGATTTACGCAATGGCCTTTCGTCTACTATTTATTCTGCACACGCTTGTATTTGTGACCGAACATGACAAAAAGTGCTATCTTTAATGGTAAGGTGGTTTTCTGGATCAGGTATCTGGTATGGATGGTTTGATCAAAGATTCGCTTCGCACGTCTGTCAAAGTCTGCGATGTGGGCTGCTCTTATAATAGAAACTTCAAATACACCAAGTAGAGGAGAAAACAACATGTCTGACATTTTTTCCGAAGAGTTTATGAATGGATTCAAGGATCGCTGGAACGCAGACAGTGCACTCGCCGGAGCACTGGAAAAAATTGGATTTAATTCAATTATCGCCTATGGCTTAGACGGCGAAGACAAACCCCGCGGGTTTCTGCGCGTTGAGAACGGGCAGGTAGTGGAAGCCGGTAATTATGCCGGTCAGGAGCTGAACTGGGATTTGCGCGCCTCCGAGGACAACTGGAACAAGTGGATGAAGAAGCCACCGGGGATGATGGGGCTGGGTATGGCCTATACGTCAAGGAAACTGAAATTCAATATCGGTGACTACACGGCCATGATCAAGGATCCGCGCATGGCTGGACCGTTCATTCGCAGTTTTGCAGCTATGGGTGGCTGAAACTCTCTCGACGCGAGACTTTAACGGAAACAGAAAGCGGCGGCCTGATTGGGCCGCCGTTTTTTTTGGTCTGATGATAGTGCTTGATGCTGGTCAAACCGGTACCGCTACAATCAACTATGCTTGTCGCCATGACTGTAGAAACGAGCAACGGGTACCACCTGGTTTCGGCGCTGTTTCTGCGCCTGCTGGGTATCATTTACCTGATTGCATTTACATCGATTGCACAACAGGTCGAAGGACTGGCAGGCAGCCAGGGCATTCTGCCGTTCGCTGAAAAGCTGGCCTATCTCGAAACCCAGCATGGTATCGAGCGTTTCTTCCAGCTACCTAATATATTCTGGCTGAATGCAAGCGACCAGGCCCTGACCGGGGCCGCCATAGCAGGCTGCATCGCATCCATCCTGATTATCTTCAACCGCCTGCCCAGACTTGCGCTGATTACAACCTTTGTACTCTACCTTTCCCTGTATCACGCCAACAGGGAGTTCCTGAATTTCCAGTGGGATGGGTTACTGCTCGAAGCGGGCTTTCTGGCGATTTTTCTGACGCCGCGATCGCGCGCCGTTGTTCTGCTGTTTCGCTGGCTACTGTTCCGGCTACGCTTCATGTCCGGGATCTCCAAACTGTCGATGCATGACCCCACCTGGTCCGGCTTCACCGCCCTGAACACTTACTTCGAAGTCCAGCCACTGCCCACACCGTTAGCCTGGTATGCCCAGCAGCTTCCGGAGTGGCTGCTTCGGTCTGGCACTGCGGCCACACTGGTCGTCGAAATACTGGTGCCATTCATGATGTTCCTGCCACGCCGCTGGCGTTTTGCGGCCGCCTGGATCACCATCTTGTGGCAGGTGCTGATTATCCTGACCAGCAACCACAACTGGATCAATTTCCTGACTATCATCCTGTGTCTTTTCCTGTTCGACGACAAGGCTGTACGACGCATACTGCCACCACGTTTTCAGGCGACACTGCTCAAACAAACCGACACCTCAACGCACAACGGCCGCATCAGAAAAGCAGCCGTTGGCGTCCTGGCAACTTTTATCCTGGTCACCAGTAGTGTGCACTTGTGGGAACTGACTACGATGCAGCGCAGCTCCGGCATTGCTGGCACGCTGCTCGATTATGCAGAGGCCTACCGGATAGTCAGCAAGTACCACATCTTCCCTACCATGAAGACGGAAAGGATAGAACTGGAACTGTCTGGCTCGCAGGATGGCAGCGAATGGAAAACCTACGTTTTCAAATACAAGCCGGGAGACATTTATGCGCGCCCGCGAGTTGTCCTCCCGTTCCAGCCGCGGCTGGACTGGCAGATGTGGTTCGTCACCCTGAACCCGCGTCATATCCCGTGGTTTTACGATTTTCTGCAAGCCCTGCTGGACAATTCACCAACAGTCACCGCCCTGTTGCAACATAACCCGTTCCCGGACAAAGCTCCTCGCTATATCAGCGTGGGTGCCTACAGGTACCGGTTCAGCAGCCCCGAGCAGCGCAAGAAAACCGGGCAATGGTGGCAACGTGAAGCACTGGGTCCCTTTATGCCTTTACCGTGGGTCGAGAGAACCGGATCTTCCAGCCGCTAACCGGCACCGGCTAGCGTTCAAGTTTGGAGATTTTCGAACCCTCTATGGAGATTCCCGCCATCAGTCCCTTGTTACTGAATACAAAACCGACAATCGGGTCCTTGAAGTTCTGCGAATTGATATCCTTGCCGGCTCCCCACTTGGCAATCGCAACAGAGCCGTCAACACCGGCCTCCCAGCCACTGCTTTCACGGAATTTCTTCAGAGCATCGTCTTGCAGAAAGACCATGACAATAGTATATCCCTGCGCGCCTATCTGAAAGCCAACCGACGCACTGGCAATATTGTAATACTGTTCTGTTTTTCCGCCGATACGCAGGGCACCTTCACCGTACTCACCACCCACCACCAGCCCGGCTTTAATCACACTCGGGAAAACCAGGTAGCCTTTTGACTTGCTGAGAAACTCGGCCCCGCCCGTAACCTCCTTTTTAAATTCCTCAAGAGCGCCGTCAACCTTGATATCGATCTCCTGGGCGGAAGCCGCGGCGGCACTCCCGGAAAAAGCCATGCAGCCCGCAAGTGTGATTAAAAGTACGGTGGTAAACGAACGTATATTCCGGACCATCATAAAGACTCCTTTTTCAGATTAACGGGTTATCAGCCGTGGCCAGTCTAAAACGAAGCCCTCACGGATGCCACTACAACAGGGGTGCGAGCAGATGGACGGCATTTTCGGCAAAACGCTGCGGCAACGGCCGCTGCCGGCATGCAACCGGATCAATCAGATCTGCATCACGCAGGTACTCTATCTGCAACTCGCGAATCTGTGCAACCAGCGCCTGGTCATAGATAAACAGAGACACCTCGAAATTCAACCACAGGCTGCGCATATCCAGGTTCAGCGAGCCAAACAGACAGTATTCTCCATCCACACTGATTGATTTTGTGTGCAGCAGACCGCCTTTGAAAGCAGCGATGCGCACGCCCTCACTGAGCAGGTCATCAAAAACCGCGCGGCTGGCATAATCCACCAGGCGGGAATCATTTTTTTCAGGAATGATGACAGTCACTTCCACACCACGGTGTGCGGCCGACACCAGCGCCGATAACACCGATTCGTCCGGAATAAAGTAAGGCGTTGTTATGATCAGCTCCCTGCGGGCTGAATAAATGGTCCCCAGCACCAGCTGCAGAATAGCCAGTGGTTTTGGCTGCGGACCCGAAGGAACCAGTTGTACCAGCGCCTCTCCCCGCGCATCGAGCTGCTTCAGGTCAGATGTACCTTCGAAGTACTCAAATCCGACGCCGGTAACGACTTCCCAGTCCTGTATAAAGCTTCCGGCAAAGGCTTCTACTGCCGGCCCCTCGATACGCACCATGGCATCGATCCATTGACCAATCCCTTCGTCCTGTTTGAAGAAACGCGGGTCAACCAGGTTCTGGCTGCCCGTGTAGGCGATTTCCCCGTCGATAACAACCACCTTGCGATGGTTGCGAAGATCGGCCCGTGACAGCAATGCCATCAGCGGACCGACCGGAAGCGACACACCAAGCTCTATACCTGCCTCCTCGAATTGCGCTGCGGCAGAGCTCTTGAGGAACGGCTTGCTGCCCACCGCATCCAGCAACACCCTGCAGGATACGCCGCGTTTTGCAGCGTCGACCAGGGCTGCGTGGACCTCGTCAACCAGCCCGCCTGCATGCCAGATATAGAATTCCAGGTGACAACTGCTTCGGCAGCTCCTGATATCCCTGACCAGGGACCGGAACGCGGATTCATAATCGGTCAGCAACTCCACCCTGTTGCCCGGCAGGACCGGATAGCCGAACAATGACTGCGCCTGCCGTTGCAGCGGTATTGCCTCGTGGTGCAGACGCGACAAATCGACCGGGTAGTGCCTGGAAAGGGATTGCTTCCACTGGAGGTACTGGACGTGAATGGCTTCACTGCGCCGCAGGTACTTCGTGCTGACACGGTTCTCGCCGATAAACAGGTACAGCAGGATACCGACAACAGGCACACTGAGAATAATTGCCATCCATGCCAGCAATACACCGACAGGCCGGCGCCGCATGACAACCCGAATGGAAAAACCGACCACTGCGCTCCAGTGCAGTGCAACAGCTGTCAGGGCGTACCAGCTGATCTCATCCATCTATATGGAAAGCCACTGGCAACTATCAGACCTGGTCCCCGGTCCCCTCTTCCTCCCCTTCCTTTTCCACTGGCATCAGGTCGGCCTTGCTGACACCCAGCGCCAGTGCCGATGCACCTGCTACAAATATGGAAGAGTAGGTGCCCACGAATACACCGACAATCAGCGCCAGTGCAAACGAATGGATAATTTCGCCGCCCAGAAAAAACAGCGCGAGCAACACCAGCAGGGTCGTCAAGGAAGTCATGATGGTGCGCGACAGGGTCTGGTTAATCGAGGTATTCATTACCTGTTGCGGGGTACCTTTGCGCATTTTGCGGAAGTTTTCACGGATACGGTCAAATACCACGATGGTATCATTCAGCGAGTAACCTATTACCGCCAGAATCGCCGCAAGTACCGTCAGGTCGAATTCAACCTGCAGCACTGAGAATACACCCAGAGTGATAATCACATCGTGTACCAGGGCCGCTACCGCGCCCACCGAAAAGCGGTATTCGAAGCGCAACGCAACGTAGATCAGAATGCCAATCAATGCATACAGTACGGCGAGACCACCCTGCTCTGTCAGCTCCTCGCCGACCTGTGGACCGACGAACTCCACACGTCGCATATCCACTGCCGCATTCGCATTCTTCAGCGCGGCAAGTACCTCTTCACTCAGTTCTGCACTAGCGCGATCCGCGCGTGGTGCGATACGTATCAGCACATCGCGCGAGGTACCAAAATGCTGCACCTGCGCGTCACCAAAACCGACGTCTTCCAGAACATCGCGGATACCCCCAAGACCGGCGGATTCCGGGTAAGCGACTTCGATCAGAGTGCCGCCGGTAAAATCTATGCCGAAGCTCAGGCCTTTGGTAAACAGGAAAGTGAACGAACCAATGATGAGGATCGCAGACAGGACGACGGCATACTTGCGCTTGCCCATGAAATCGATCTTGAGGTTTTCACTGAGAATATGCATGTGCTGGACTCCGCTTATACCGGCAACCGCTGCAAGCGGCGTCCACCGTAGATCAGGTTAATCACTGCGCGCGTACCCACGATTGCCGTGAACATGGAAGTAACAATGCCCAGCGACAGGGTGACCGCAAAGCCCTTGATTGGACCGGTGCCGAAGCTGAACAATACGATGGCCGCTATCAGTGTGGTCACATTCGCATCCGCAATGGTTGAAAATGCCTTGGCATAACCGGCGTGGATGCTGGCTTGCGGTGTATTACCGTTGCGAAGTTCTTCTCGAATACGCTCGAAAATAAGCACATTGGCGTCAACAGCCATACCCACGGTCAACACGATACCGGCGATACCCGGCATGGTCAGCGTGGCCTGCAACATAGACAGCAGCGCCACCACCAGCACAAGATTAAGCGTCAGCGCCAGATCCGCGATCAGCCCAAACATCTTGTAGTACAAGGCCATGAATATCAGCACCAGAACAAAACCGATAACAACCGACTGGAACCCCTGCTCGATGTTCTCTGCACCGAGGCTCGGACCGACCGTACGCTCTTCAACAATCCGGATAGGCGCTGCGAGCGCACCGGAACGTAACAGCAGGGCCAGTTCATGCGCTTCCTGCGGACTGTCCAGGCCGGTGGTCTGGAACTGCCGGCCGAATACGCCGCGAATAGTCGCGACGCTGATGATTTCCTCTACCTTGCGGTTACTGACTACCTGTTCACCATTCACCATGCGAGTGGTGGTTTTGTTTTCGATAAACAGCACCGCCATAGGTTTGCCGACGCTTACCTTGGTGAACTCCAGCATCTTGCGTGCACCCTTGCCGTCCAGGGTGACGGAAACCTGTGGACTGCCGCTGTTGCTGTCAAAACCGGAGCGTGCGTTAACGATCTGGTCGCCGGTTGCGATGTTACGATTCTTCAACAGGTAGTAGCGGCCATCACGGTGCTTGTACAGGCTCGAACCCGCCGGAATCTTGCCGTTACGCGCAGCCTCAACATCGTTCTGGGTATCTACCGCACGGTATTCCAGTGTCGCCGTAGCACCGAGAATGCGCTTGGCGGTTGCCGTATCCTGGACACCAGGCAACTGTACGACCACGCGCCGGTCACCCTGCTGTTGAATGATTGGTTCAGCCACACCCAGCTCATTGACGCGGTTGCGCAACGTGGTGATATTCTGTTGCAGCGCAAGCTTGCGGATCTCCCTTGCCTCTCTCTCGCTCAGGGCAACTTCCAGAACGAAACTATCGCCATCTTCCAGCTCTTTGAGTTCCAGTTCGGGGTACTCGTCGTGAATCAGCTCGGAACCTTTGTCGCGGTCTTCAACACTACGAAACTTGACCACCAGTTTGTCGTCAACTTCCCGGATGCTGGTATAGCGCAGCTTGGCTTTACGCAAAACCGTGCGCAGATCGGAGGAATAACGCTGCATGGCTTTCTGGATTGCCGCATTCATATCCACTTCCATCAGGAAGTGCACACCACCACGCAGGTCCAGACCGAGGTACATCGGCAAGGCGTTAATTGCCTGCAACCAGGCCGGCGTTGACGGTGCCAGATTAAGGGCAACGATATAATCCGGCCCCAGCGTATCCTTGAACAGATCGACTGCGACCAGCTGGTCTTCAGTATCGTTGAAGCGGATCAGCAAACCCGTTTCGGTCTCTTCTACAAGTTTACTGCTGATACCGGCATCGCCCAGTTTGCTTTGCAGCAAGGCCTGAATGGTGTCATCCATCGCAGCATTGCGTCCGCTGGAAACCTGCACCGCAGGATCTTCGCCGTACAGATTGGGTAACGCATAAAACAATCCGATTACCACCAGTGTAATAATCAGCAGGTATTTCCAGGCTGGATACTGGTTCATGATTTAGACTGGCCCTGGTTTGTTATTAAATTACAGTTCTTTGGAAGTGCCCTTGGGCATAAGGTTGGCAACCGCCTGTTTCTGGATTTTGACTTCCACGTTGTCGGATACCTTTACCTGCACGAAGTTTTCACCGACCTGGGTAATACGACCCAGCAGGCCGCCGTTGGTCACGATTTCGTCGCCCTTGGCGAGCTCCGAGACCATTTTCTTGTGTTCCTTGGCGCGCTTGGTCTGCGGCCGGATCAACAGAAAATAGAACACTACAAAAATAAGGATAAGCGGCAGAAAACTCATGAGAGGATCTTGCGCCTCTGCGGGTGCGGCTGCCATAGCGTCACTAATGAAGAAACCCATACCTATTTTACCTTTATTTAAACCCCTGATTTCCAACCCTGACGCATGCCGGTCCGGGTGCGCAGCAAAGAGGCCTCTTGAATTTCGAAGCGCGCTATTATGGCACAGCCGGCACCGATTGGTGCCTTTTTGTATAAAAATCCGTCACAAATTTGTCCACACCGTCATCCTCGATGGCCTGGCGCAGGCCGGACATGAGCCGCTGGTAATAATGCAGATTATGTACTGTGTTCAGGTGGGCCCCAAGAATCTCGTTACATTTGTCCAGGTGATGCAGGTAGGCGCGGCTGTAGTTGCGACAGGTATAGCAATCACAGCTCTCGTCCAGCGGCCGCAGATCATCCCGAAAACGGGCATTGCGCAGCCGCAAAGTGCCGCTGGCCGTAAAAACATGGGCGTTGCGTGCATTGCGCGTCGGCATCACACAATCGAACATATCCACCCCACGCAACACCGATTCCACGATGTCCTCCGGTGTTCCGACCCCCATCAGGTAGCGCGGCTTGCCGGCCGGCATGGCAGGACCCAGTGTATCCAGCACCCGGATACGCTCCTCATGGGGCTCTCCCACAGACAAGCCGCCAATGGCATAACCGTCGAAGCCGATATCAGTCAAGCCCCGCAGTGACTCGAGGCGCAAGTCGGGGTACATACCACCCTGCACAATCCCAAACAGTGCGGCACCCGACCCCCCGTGCGCCGCGCGACTGCGCCGTGCCCAGCGCAGTGACAGTTCCATCGAGGCACGTGCTTCGTCCGGCTGTGCCGGGAAAGGCGTACATTCGTCGAATATCATCACAATATCCGCCCCCAGCGCCCGCTGTACGGCCATCGACTCCTCTGGCCCCAGAAACACTTTGTCGCCATTAATCGGAGAGCGAAAATGCACACCCTGCTCGGTAATTTTGCGCAGCTCACCAAGACTGAACACCTGGAAACCGCCGGAATCTGTCAGAATCGGACCCTGCCAGTTCATGAAATCGTGCAGATCGCCGTGCGCACGAATGATGTCGGTACCCGGACGTAACATGAGGTGAAAGGTATTGCCCAACAGAATCTGCGCACCGGATTCAGCAACCTGCTCGGGTCGCATCCCCTTGACCGTGCCGTAGGTCCCCACCGGCATAAAAGCCGGCGTATCCACCACACCGCGTTCAAAGATCAGTTGCCCGCGCCGTGCCGCGCCACGCGTATTCAGCAGTTCATACTTCATCACTTACAGTCGCGTTGCAAAAACATCGCGTCCCCGTAACTGAAAAAACGGTAGTGTCGCTCAATCGCATGCCGGTAGGCTTCCATTACCGCTTCATACCCTGCAAACGCACACACCAGCATCAACAGGGTCGAGCGCGGCAAGTGAAAATTCGTTAACAGGGCATCAACCACATTGAACTGGTATCCGGGCGTAATAAAAAGCCGGGTATCACCGCAATAAGGCTTCAGTTCACCTGCCCCGGCTGCAGACTCCAGACTGCGCACTACCGTAGTCCCTACCGCAACCACCCGGCCACCGCGCGCCCTTGCGGCGGCAACCGCATCGCACACTGCCTGCCCGACTTCCACAAACTCAGCGTGCATGACATGATCCTCTATGCAATCCGCCCGTAGTGGCTGAAAAGTACCCGCGCCTACGTGCAGGGTCACAAATGCCGTGTGAATATTCCGTGAATTCAGCCGCTGCAGCAGGGCCTCGTCAAAATGCAAACCCGCGGTAGGCGCCGCAACCGCCCCCGGGTGCTGTGCATACAAGGTCTGGTAATCATCACGATCGGAGCGGTTATCGGGTCGATCTATATAAGGTGGCAGCGGCACGTGCCCATAACTTTCAAGTAACTCCAGCACCGGCCTGTCACCCGCAAATGACAACTCAAAAAGGTCGCCATCCCGCCCCAGCACGTCTACCGCCAGCCCCGCTTCGCCCAACAACAACTCGCTGCCCGCCCGCGGTGGTTTGCTGGCTCTCACGTGCGCCAGCACCCGATGCTCATCGAGCACCCGTTCCACCAGCACCTCAACCTTGCCACCACTGGACTTGTGACCAAACAGGCGGGCCGGGATAACACGGGTATTGTTCAATACCAGCAGATCATTATCCCTCAGCAGATCCGGAAAATCCGTCATATGGCGGTCGTGGAGCATGCCATCATGGGCCAGTTCCAGCAGCCGGCTGCTACTGCGCGGCTGCGCGGGCCGGTTTGCAATCAGCCCTTCCGGCAGGATGTAGTCAAAATCACTGACGCGCATGGCGCGGCATGGTAGCACAGCGCCGGGGCGCTTCATTGTTGCGACTGGCGCAGGAATCCTTATACTGGCGCGCTTGCGCCGGGGTGGCGGAACTGGTAGACGCGCCGGATTCAAAATCCGGTTCTGGCAACAGAGTGTGGGTTCGATTCCCACCCTCGGCACCAACCTATCTGCTCACCCCCTGGGAATTTTCATGGGAAACAACATGTCCGGAACCCGATTCAAGCTGGAAGTACAACCCCGGATTCCGGAAAAGCTCGCGCGTCTCGAAGAGCTGTCCAATGATCTGCTGTACAGCTGGGAACATCCTGTTCGATCACTGTTCTTCCGCCTGGATCCTGCACTATGGGAAAGCTGTGGCCACAATCCCAAGCTGTTCCTGCACCGTGTTTCCCAGCAGCGCCTGGACGAAGCGGCCGAAGACCGTATTTATATCGAAGCCTACAACCGGGTGCTTACCAGCTACGACTCCTATATCCAGGGGCGCCAGCGCAGAAGCATCGACCCGTATCTAAGCCATAAAAAAGACCTGGTCGCCTATTTCTGTGCCGAATTCGGCCTGCACGAAAGCCTGCCCATCTACTCCGGTGGCCTCGGTATTCTGGCCGGAGACCACTGCAAGGCGGCCAGCGATCTCGGATTTCCGTTTGTCGCGGTTGGCATGCTCTATCGCCAGGGCTACTTTATCCAGACCATCGACGAACACGGGAACCAGGTTGCGCACTACAACACAACCAATTTTGATCAGCTGCCGTTGACCCCGGTCTGCAATGACGATGGCGAAGAATTACGCGTCCAGGTCGAGTTCCCCGGCCGCCCGGTACATCTGAAAATCTGGAAAGCCAGCGCGGGACATATTCGTATCTACCTGCTCGACAGTTCTCTGCCCGAAAACGAGGAAGCCGATCGGGCCATTACCTACCAGCTGTATGGCGGCGACGTCAATACGCGCATTCAGCAGGAAATGGTACTGGGCATCGGCGGCGTGCGCGCCCTGCGTAGCCTGGGTCTGGAACCCACCGTCTGGCACATCAACGAAGGCCACGCAGCCTTTCAGGTGCTGGAACGTTGCCGGGAGCTGGTAGCGTCGGGGCTGGACTACGGCAGCGCAATCGAACAGGTTGCGGGTGCGACGGTGTTTACAACCCATACCCCTGTTCCCGCCGGCCATGACATTTTTGACCACAGCCTGGTGGCCAGCTATTTCAGTGAATATGCCGAACAGCTCGGATTGTCGATGGAGGAGTTCCTGGCGCTGGGCACCAGCCCGTCCAACCATGGCAGTTTCAACCAGACGATACTGGCGCTGAACGGCTCCCGCTTCCATAACGGGGTCAGCAAAATTCACGGCGAAGTAGCCTCGAGCATGGAGGGCTACATGTGGCCGCAGATCCCCGAAAGCGAGAATCCCATGCGCTCGGTGACCAACGGTGTTCATGTACAGACCTTCCTGGCCAATGAATGGAGCAACCTGTACGACATGCGCTTTGGTATGCAGTGGCGCAATGAACTGTTGAACGAAAGCTACTGGGAGCGCATTGACGAAATCCCGGACCACAGCTTCTGGAGCCTGCGCCAGTCGCTAAAATCCGAGCTTCTGAACCAGGTACGCCGGCGCGTGGTACTGCAGTGCCGGCGCAACCGCTGCGGTGAGGCCCATATTGATCGCGTGACCCGTATGCTCAGTCCGCACGAAGCGGATATCCTGACCATCGGCTTTGCGCGCCGCTTCGCCACCTACAAACGCGCCACCCTGCTATTCTCCGACCCGGAACGCCTGGCGCGTATGCTGAATGATCCGCAGCGGCCGGTGTTGCTGGTTTTTGCCGGCAAAGCACACCCCAGCGATGTGCCGGGACAACAATTGATCCAGGTGATACACGAGTTCTCGCGCCGGCCTGAATTCATAGGCAAGATTCTGCTGCTGGAAGGCTACGACCTGTCGCTGGGACGCAAGCTGGTCTCCGGTGTCGATGTCTGGCTCAACACCCCGGAATACCCGATGGAAGCCAGCGGTACGTCCGGACAGAAAGCCGGCATCAATGGCGTGATCAACCTCAGTGTTCTGGATGGCTGGTGGGGCGAAGGCTACAACGGCGAGAATGGCTGGGCCATCACACCACACGACCAGCACTACGATGCTGCATTCCGCAATCAGGAAGAGGCCAACGAGCTGCTGGATATCGTCGAGCACCAGGTAATACCGCTCTACTACGACCGCAACGGTCATGGCTTCTCCGAAGGCTGGGTGCGCATGTCCAAGGCTTCGATGAAGTCCAGCCTGCCACAATTCAATTCGCAGCGCATGGTGATGGACTACGTGAAAGAGTTTTACGGGCCCGCAGCAAAACAGGGACGCGCGCTGACGAAAAATCGCTCCCACGGCGCAAAGGAACTGGCCGACTGGAAAGCAAAAATAAAGCAGCTTTGGCCATCCGTTTCCCTGCGGCGCGTCGATGACATTCAGCAAGCCGTAACCGCTGGCGACAAAGTGATTATCCAGGTCGCGGCGCTGCTTGGTAAACTTTCGCCGGATGACGTTCGCCTGGAATGCGTAATAGGCATTGAAGACGAACACCATGTTTTCCAGACCAGCGAATATGTTGGTTTCAGAGCGAGCGAAAAGCTGGATTCAGGCGAAACGCTTTTCGTACTTGAACTTGATCCGCCGTTACCCGGCCTACAACTCTACCAGATCCGTATGTACCCCTGTCACGAGCTGCTGAGTCACCGCTTTGAAACCGGCTGCATGATCTGGCTGTAGGCCTCCGCACAAGGCAAGCGGGAATCAGTGGGCTGGACGTTGCAGTGCGTAGATCCACTGTTCGAGGTTCTCGATTTCAGTGGCGATGAAATCAGAAGCGCAAAAGCACAGGGGCGCCTTTGGCGCCCCTGTGCATCTCACACATATTGAACTACAGGTTTACCCATGTTTCATCAATGGTGTTGTCAGCTGTGCCATCACCATTCGTATCGACCTGGAGCTGGACGGTGTTTCCGTCCACATTGGCAATCAGCCTGACACTGGTACCGTTAGCGCCCACGCAGCTCGCTTCACCACCGGTGGGTTCCGATACCCCCACACCCGTAAAGGCTACGTTCGTTGTCACGATCACCGAACCGCCGATACTCGAACTGCTGATGGTGCCATTCATAGAGAGGGTATATGCCCCGCTAGCTTCGTTTTCAATTTCATCAATAGTGAAATCCGTCAGTATCAGGGTATCGACGCCTGTGACTATTTGGATACCGTTGCCACTGAATGTGGTTGTGAAAGTGACATTGTCATCAGTTGATTCCTGCAACGTTATGTCGCCGTCCATCGCGACCGTTTCACCATCGGCAGTAACAGAAAAATTACTGGTGCGGATGCGGAAACTGAAGGAGTAAGGTGCTATATCGTTGATGAACCCGCCAGTCACAACGACATTGTCTACCGTCAGACTGCCGTTCATCACGACGCCGTCAAAACTGCAACTGTTGGAAGTTACGGACAAACTGTCGCCTGTGGACAGATTCTGATCGTTGTCGGCATCGTTGAAACTGCCACTGAAAGTACCGCTATCGCAAGGTTCACTGTTGATCTGCACAACCGCCGCCGGTCCTACCCCGGAAGCACTGCTGCCCAACAAGCCAGGCGCCCGCCTGATCTGGGCGACCAGCGCATCGAGAACATTGATGTCAGCGGATTGCGTACCGCCTGCGGATGCGGCAAACACACCGGTTACACCGCCGCCGCCACCACTCAGATCGTCGGTTGCGTCGAAGGTGGCACCAGCCACATCGGGAGCATTGGCCGCAGTGACGGTAACCGGAGCGCTGGCGGTAACTACGGAGGTCGAACCTCCTCCGTTCCCACCACCGCCTCCCCCACAGGCACTTAGTAGTGCAATGGCACTGCTCAGGATAAGACTGTTGAATACTTTATTGCACTTCGGCATGACGATCCCCTTGACAATTAAAACTTGCTTCATTCAAGTGTAGTGGTGTGGTATTTGGCTGTGATGGCGTCCCACGGGAGGAACGCTACTATGATCATTGCATTTTGTAAGCTTTTGTAATATCTGGTGTATCTTGTCACCTAAAAATGCATTTCCATAACACCATCATGGAGTTTTCGGTCATCCAAGCTAAAGCTTTAGCGTGTGCGACAGAAGGTGCATCAGTGGGCCGAACGTTACAGCGCATCAATCCACTGTTCGAGAATTTCAATTTCGGCAGTGATGAAGTCAGGGTCGTTGTAGACATGGCCCATGAGACTGATTCCCTCGGTACGCCCGAGCAGATGAAGAGCACTGGAGCGGGCCTGTCGAGGGTCACCCAGCGCGC
>Ga0316194_10000034_pt1 | contig 57092 bp, 51 predicted proteins | sample CroRivsedime1_MG_FD_204936 | JGI IMG/M metagenome (GOLD analysis project Ga0316194, IMG submission 204936) | Coastal sediment microbial communities from Maine, United States - Cross River sediment 1 | ecosystem: Environmental > Aquatic > Marine > Coastal > Sediment | place: USA: Maine...
CAACCAGATCGGCAGCCGGGCCGCCATCGCGATGTCCTTGAACATGCTCGGGTAGTCGGTCATCAGGATGAAGGCGGCGGTCATCAGGAGCTTGTCCGCGGCGGGGTCGAGGTAAGCTCCGAGAGGGGTGCGCTGCCGCAGCATGCGAGCGGTGAGCCCGTCGAGGATGTCGGTCACCGCCGCCCCGATGAACAGGGCCAGGGCGATGTCGAAACGAGCGCTCAGGATCGACAGCACGAAAAACGGGACCGCCACCAGGCGGAGGAAGGTGAGCTGGTTGGCCAGCGTCACGATCCCGAGGAGCCTCTTGATCCTCATCTTTCCTCGTGCGTCCGCCCTGCCGCGCCATGCCTCTGATTCGCCAGGAGTTCTGGGCGGATCCCCCGACTCGCCCGGCGTTATAGTGCAGACCGCTCGGCGAAGTCAATCCGGGGCCCACGGCCGGGTTTGACTCCGGCAAGCCCGGTACCTATGTTCATTCTGGTCGGCTTCGGCTGTGGACTTATTATCGATATTCCGAACCGGGCAGCGGATCGCGCTTCCGACCCCTCGGCCGGACGGTCTCGCTGCCGGGCTGTGTGAGAAATGGCAAGCTCCATCACGACACAAGACCCCTTCGCGGTGCCGGACTCGGAAAGTGCCGGCAGTGAGCCCCTCAACAGCGTCGCAGAGGCTGATCCGGGCGCGGAGACCGGCTCTATGACCATCGACGATCTCCTGCGGTTCATGGTCAAACAGGAGGCATCGGACCTCCATCTCAAGCCCATGCGTCCGCCGCTGGTTCGCATCAAGGGCAAGCTGCTACCCCTCAAGGTCGATGCGCTGCACCCGGACCTGATCCGGGAGATGTTGGACTCGATCCTCTCCGACCGGATGCGCGAGACGCTCGAAGAGCGCTTTGCCGTCGACTTCGGGTACAGCCTCTCGGGCGTGTCTCGTTTCCGGGCTGCGGTCTTCTATCAGCGCGGGACGCTCTCGGGGATTTTTCGGCGAGTGCCGTTCAACTTCCCGTCCCTCGAAGATTGGGGCATGCCGCCGGTCCTCGGAGATCTGGCCAACCTGCCCCAGGGGCTGGTGATCATCACCGGTCCGACCGGCTCCGGCAAGTCCTCGACGCTGGCCTCGATCATGAGGAAAATCGCCAACACCCGGCTCGTCCACACCGTGACCATCGAGGACCCCATCGAGTTCCTGCTCAAGGACAACCTCGGTGCGGTGACCCAGCGCGAGGTCGGCACCGACACGCCCACCTTCGCGGACGCCTTGCGGAACGCGCTTCGGCAGGATCCGGACGTCATCATGGTCGGCGAGATGCGCGACCGCCAGACGATGCAGACGGTGCTGACCGCCGCGGAGACCGGGCACCTGGTCTTTTCCACCCTGCACACCAACAGCGCCGTTCAGACCATCGACCGGATCATCGACTCGTTCCCTGAAGGCAACCACCGTCAGATCCGACAGCAGCTTTCCCAGGTTCTGCAGGCGGTCGTCTCGCTGAAGCTCGTCGAGAAGATCGACGATTCCGGGCTGGTGGCCGCGGTGGAGATTCTCCGGTTCTCACCTCGAGTTTCGAAGCTCATCCTGGAGGGCAACTTCGGCGCCCTCGAGGAAGAGATCGAGAACTCGGTCACCTACGAGCACATGCAGTCGATGAACCAGTCCCTCGCGGCACTGGTTCTCAACAGCGTCATCTCTCGCGAGACCGCCCTGGGCTCGAGCAACAACCCCAACGATCTCGATCTGCTGCTGCGGAAGTTTCTGTACGCTTCCGAGCACGGCAAAGGGGATCAAGGAGATTCCATGGCCGAACCGCTCAGCGACTACTCGAAGATCGTCGAGCTCCAGGAGATCAAGAAGCTCTACGACGAGCAGCACGAGCGTCACGCGACGGAGCTGTCCGAGCGTGACCGGGAGCTCGCGCAGCTGCGCACCGAGCTCGAGCGCCAGTCCCAGGAGCTGGCCAGCGGCGGAGAGCTCGAGAAGATGCGCGCCGAGGCCGAGCGCCTCACCCGACAGCTCGACCACCTCCGGCAGGAATACGAGGCGAAGATCGAGCGCCTCAACGCCCGCATCCGGGAACTGTCGGGTCCTGGTGGACACGCCGGCGTCGAGCCAGACCCGGCACGGAAGGGCTTCTTCCGCCGCTGACCGGAACGTCTCCGGGGTGTCTAGGTCTTGGTTGGAGCGGCTTGCTGAGGCACCCCGCCTTCAGCGGCTGCCGCGCGAGAAGAGCTCACGGTCGAGATGGCGTGCTTGAAGATCATCTGCTCTCCCTGCTGACCATCCAGTAGAACCGTGAACTTGTCGAATGACTTGATCCGACCCGTCAGCTTCTTGCCGTTGCCGAGAAAGATCGTGACGACCTTCCGCTCTTTGCGAGCCACATTGAAGAAGTCATTCTGAAGGTTTCCCGATTCACCGTCCATTTGGCCTCCGTCGAGAGCTGAACCGCGGCGAGTATACCACGCACTACCGGGCCCACATCGTGACGATACGTTCTGCCAGCGACTCGGGACCGGCAGCGGCGTCCAGCCACACGACGTCGGGCTCGCTACGAAACCAGCTTCGCTGGCGGCGCGAGTAGCGCCGCGTGTTCCTGGAGATCGCCTCGCGCGCCTCGAAAGGGTTGCGCCCCTCGTCGATCGCCTCGAGCACCTCGCGATACCCGATGGCTTTGAACGCGCCGGCCTCACGTGGAACGCCGGCGGCGAGAAGCTCGCGAGTCTCGCGCACCAGACCGGCCTCGTAGAACCGTTCGACTCGCTCGTCGAGGCGGGCGTCGAGTGCCGCGACGTCGAGGTCGAGACCGACCTTCAAGGAGTGGTAACGTTCCACGCCTCGGCTCCACGTGCCCTCGTCTCGGAGCCGATCGCTCCACGTCGTCTCCCCGCCGAGCGCGATCTCGAGAGCGCGGGTGATCCGCTGCACGTCGCTGGGTGCGAGTCGCTCGGCGGAGGCGGGATCGATCCGTGCGAGCCAGCGATGCAGGCGCTTTGCCCCGAACCGCGAGGCCATGGAGCGAAGACGTCGCCTGAGCTCGGGATCGGCGGGCGGCGCCGGTACGATGCCGCGCATCAGCCCCCGGAGGTAGAGCCCCGTTCCTCCGACGACGATCGGGACCCTGCCTCGGCCGACGATCGAACGAATCGCGACGTCGGCCTCCCGGACGTAATCGGCCAGTGTGAAGGCCGCGGTCGAGTCGGCGACGTCGATGAGGTGGTGAGGCACTGCCCCGCGTTCCCGCGCGCTCACCTTGGCCGTCCCGACGTCGAGTCCGCGATAGACCTGAATGGCATCGCACCCCACGATCTCGCCGTCGAGCCTGCGAGCGACCGCCAGCGCGGTCTCCGTCTTGCCCGTACCGGTCGGACCGATCAGGATCAGAAGCCGAGCGCGGCTCCCGTTCGGGATCTCGGGCGCGGTCATGCCCACGTCTCGCGCGCCGTTGCCGCCGGAGAGGATTCGTGCCGGGGGTCGTGTCGAGATTCGTGGGAGACGGGAGGAAGGTGCGAGGTTAGCGGCCGAGCATCCCATCGCGGGTCTGATCGCGGTACTCGTTGACCGCCGCCTGCAGGTGGTCGGCGCAGTAGGTCTGCCCTCGCTCGACGGCAGCGCCGCATCGAACGCATCTGCCGCGCCTCAGCTCGCGACCCACGGGCGACAGAAGTGCGAGCAGGACTCCACCGGCGAGACAGATGACCCCGACACGTGCCGCCCACCAGACGCCGACGTCGGTGACGCTTCCCTCGAGCCAGCCCACCCCCTCGGCCAGCATGAGGACGGCCGTGACTGCCAGAAGGAAGATCCCGACATACCTGAGGAAGCGACCCATCTCCACCATCCTCGGGTCCCATTCCGGGGCCCTCGCCGGAGAGACCCCGGCGCATCCGAGAATATAGAGCCGCGCTCGAAAGATGTCATCCTGCCTCCCGGCGACCTCACGAACCGGTCCCGGAGAGGTCCTGCAGCCGTGCTCCCCGGTAGTAGTGCCCCAGAATCTCCTGGTACTTGCTGCCCCTGAGGGCCATCCCGTAGGCCCCGACCTGGCACAGGCCAACCCCGTGGCCCCAGCCCTTGCCCGCGAAGACCACCGCCTCCAGCCGTCCCGCGGGATCCCGCTGGACCTCGATCACGGTGAGGGTCTCCCGCAGGCCCAGCAACCGCCGGATGTCGAACCCCCGAACCACCGTCTTCCCCGCGCTCCCCACGACCTCGAGCTCGACCGCCCTTCCGGAGCGCCCGCGCCGCAGGACCCGGAGGTCTTCCAGACGACCCACCGAGACACGGCGGTTCACGGCGGACTCGAGCTTGCGCCGGCTCTGGCGAACCTCCCACGAGTAGACCGAGGATGAGCGGTCGTCGGAGGTCCCCTTGACGGGGGGCATGACCTCCAGGAAATCCACGCCACCCTCGTTGTCGGTCCTGTAACGGACTCGATCCCCCGGCCACAGCTCGAGTCGCTCCACCGGGACCGACTTGCCCCCGGTCCTGGAAAACAGCAACGGGCTCTCCCTCACCGGCAACGTGACCTCGGAGGTTCCCCGATAGAACCGAATGCTGCGACCCGCGCGCCCTGAAACCGTTGCCTCTTTCAATCCGAACGCCCGGTAGCCCTCGCCGATTCTCGCCAGCGCCGGAAGGAGCCTGGCGGCGCTCGGTGGCTCCCCGACGTGGAAGCTGCCGTCGGCGAACGGCACGATGGCCTCGGCCAGGGCGAGGTAGGCCAGCGCCCGGCTCTGCTCGGGCGGCAGGGCCGCCGCTTCGGGATCCCTGAGGACGGCGGGAAGGTCGCCCTCGGCCACGAGCAGATCGGCCCTCTCGGACCACGAGAGGTCGGCCACGAGGCTCGATGCCGCCTGTCCGAGGTCGCCGACGGGTCCGGGGTCTCCGCTCGGCTCCGGCCGCCCCGAGAGTCTGGCCACGGCCGTGGTCCACGCCCGCAGGCCTTCGGGAGTGGGCCGACGGCTCGCGGCCTCCCCCCAACCGGGCCCGAGCACACCGGCTGCCGACAGCAGGGCTCCGTCCCGCGTGACGTCCCGGCCGTCCTCCGCTATAACCGGGGTGACCGCGGCTCCCTCGAGCTCCAGCATGAGGACGTTGAGAGCCTCGCTCTCCGCGCGACAGGGCACGCCGTGCAGGTAGGGCGCCTTCTCCTCCGGGAAGATCTCGCCGCCGTCCTCGGTGTGGCCACCGCAGGTGGCCGTGTAGAGCGCCGAGATCGGCTTTCCCTCCCAGGTGAGGATCTGGCCTCGGGTCTCCGCGACCGCGCGGTCGGACAGCGGGTGTTCCGCTGAGGCGCCCGCGTAGACCTGGCACCGGGGTGTGTGGCACAAGTCGAAGCCCTCGTCCTCGAACTGCCCGCGGTTTCGCCACGCATAGGTGCGGGCGGCCACGGCCTGGGCCTTGAGTGCCTCGAGCTGCGGCCACTGTGCGGGGCCGAGCTCGGCGGGGACCACACCGAGCAGGTAGACTTCGAGCCCGACCCAGTTGACGGCGCGAACCGTGCCGAACGCGCTGACCCGCAGCTCGATCACGCCGCGGTAGCTCTTGCCCTCGACCGCGATCCGATTCCGGCCGGTGGGCACCACCACGATGCGTCGCAAACCGGTCGGGAAGCTCTCGAACGACTCGTTGACCACCCGCAAGGAGACGTCACCGGTCGCCTCGGCGGCCTCCTCGACGATCCACGGGCCGTCAACCCCCTCGGCCCGGAGCCTCTCCATCAGCTCCCCGAGAGCATCGCGGTTCGACGCCTGCCCGACGCGCACTCGCCACGAGCCGCGATCCGGGACGTGGCGGACCACCGCCGGTTGCCCGAAGCGTTCCTGCATCCGCTTGCGCTCGATCTCGGCCGCCTCGAGGTTGCCGAAGGCGCCCACCTGGATGCGGAAGACCGACGACACCCCCTCGGTGGGCCCACCCTCGGCGACCACGGCGATCTCGCCGCGGTGCTTCGGCTTCCAGATCGTCTTCCCCGTCGCGGGATCGATGATCTTGTAGGTCGCCGAGGATGAGATGAGCAGGCGGTGAGCGCTGTCGAGGCCGACGCGAAAGAGCGGCTCCACCTCGCCGGTGCCCAGGGCCAGGCGTCGTAGCCCGAGATCCGCCGGGTCTGCGATCGCCGGCGTCGCGGCAGCGACGGTCGCGATCGCGCACGCCCCCAGTACAACGGCGCGCAAGACGAACCTCATCGTGTCAACGAGGACGGCCCCCCCGCCACCAGTAGCTGCAAGACCTCGGCACGAGCCGCCGGGTCGTCGCGGAAGGTACCGGACGAGGCGAGGGTCATCAGTCGCGCGCCCGCCTTGCGGGCACCGCGCAACGCCATGCAGGTATGCTCGGCTTCCACCACCACCAGAGCGCCGCCGGGCTCGAGCGTCCGATCGATGGTGCCGAGGATCTCGGATGTCAATCGCTCCTGGATCTGCAGTCTCCGTGCGTGGGCCTCGACGACGCGGCCGATCTTGCTGAGGCCCGCAAGGCGACGCTCGGGGAAATACGCGACGTGCGCGCGCCCCACGAACGGAAGGAGGTGGTGGACACAGACCGAGCTGAAGGCGATATCGCGTACCAGCACCGGTCCTGCCTCGGGCGACGTCTCGGTCCACGACATCTCGCCGTCGGGATCCAGGTGATATCCCGAGAGCAGGTCGTCGTGCCAGGCGTGCGCTACACGCGCGGGGCTCGAGTCCAGATCGTCCCCGGGGAATCGCTCGCCGACCCCTTCGAGAAAGAGCCGAATCCCCTCTTCCATCTGCGCTCGGTTCATCGTGGCTCTCCGCGGTAGACCACCGAGCAGTTCCGGGTCTCGAACAGCTCGATCTCTTGAAGTCCGTCGAGCAAGCCGACGAGCTGGTCCCAGATCCAGATCGCTGTCAGCTCGGCCGTCGGGTTTTCGAGCAGGTCGTTGAGGGACTTGTGGTCGACTCGATCGATCACGGCTTCCCGGACCCCCTGCTTGATCTCGCTGAAATCGATGGCCAGCCCCGTGGCCGGATCCACCACACGGTCGACGGTGACGATCAGGTGGTAGGAGTGGCCGTGAAGTTCGCGGCACTTTCCCGGGTGGTGCGGCAGGAAATGCGCCGCCTCGAAGTCGAAGGATCGTCGGACCCTCATCTCGCGGCCATCTCCTCGCGCGAGCGGGTCATCTCGACCCCTACGGTGTCGACGATGCCGTCGAGAACCGGGGTCTCCTTGCGGACCCTCACCGTGACGCGGTCGGCAGGGAACTCCGCGAACAGCGAGCCGAGCAGCGTCCAGGCAAACGACTCGAGGAGCTTGTGGGACCGGCCCCGACCGACCTCCACGACGCACTGGTGGACGCGACGGTAGTCGAGGGTGTCCTCGAAGGCATCGGATCGTCCGGGGCGGTCGAGATCGATTTCGAGGCTCAGGTCCACCGAGAGCCGGACGCCCACCTCGCGCTCCATTCGCGTCAGCCCGTGGAAACCGTGGAACTTGATGCCCTCGATGAGGATACGGTCCTTCAATACCACCTCGCCGCGCGGCAGTGTATTGCGGCCCCCGGGGGGTGTCAATCAGTGTACGCGGTGGCCGTCGACGTAGGTTTGCGCGACCTCCACCGAGCTCAAAGGGACATCCCGGGGATCTTGCGAGAGCACGACGAAATCGGCTCGGCGGCCAGGCTCGAGGGTGCCCAACTCACCTTCCCGGCCGGCGGCGCGGGCGGGGCCCGAGGTGTAGGCCGCCCATGCTTCACCCAGGGTGAGCGCCTGCGAGCGTTTCTCGATGGCTGCCTGGAGGCCGCGAAGGGGGTCGAGCGGTGCTACCGGCCAGTCGGTCCCGATGGCGAGCGGCACACCCTGTTTCAGCAGCGACCGCCAGGGGTAAGCCAGCGCGGCGCGCTGCGCTCCGAGACGACTCTCGATCCAATGGTGGTCTTCCGCGAAGTGCGCCGGTTGAATTGACGCCACGGCGCCACACGCGCCGAGTCGCCGGAGGTCGGGCTCGGCGACCACCTGCACGTGCTCGATGCGGTGGGGACGAGGGCGTGGCCGCAAGGGCAGCTTCTCGAGGACGTCGATCGCGAGGCCCACCGCCCGGTCGCCGATGGCGTGCATCGCCACCGTCCAGCCGTCGTCGTCGGCACGCCGGACATCTTCGGCGAGCCTGCCGGGATCGACCCGCAGGCTGCCGAGGTTTTCGGGATCGTCGGCAAAGGGCTCGAGCATGGCCGCGGACCGAGAGCCGAGGGTGCCGTCCAGGAACACCTTCAAGGTGCCCACCGACAGCCCGGGATCCGTGGGTGGGAATCGTCGACGGAGCGCCTCGGCCTCGGCACGATCGAGCTCGAGGGGCAACCACGCCGAGACCCGCGCGGTGAGCCGTCCTTCATCCCGGAGGCGGGCATACGTCTCGACGGCCCAGGGCTCGGTCACGTCCTCGATGCTCGTCACACCGACGCGCCGCAATCGCGCGAGCCCCTCCTCCACCGCGCACCGCCGCGCCTCGTCCGACGCGGGAGGCAGAAGCGCGAGCGCCCGATCCCTGGCGCGCTCCAGGAGGATGCCCGTCACTCGCCCACTCGCCGCGTCCCGCACGATCTCGCCGTTGTCGGAACCCGCTGTCGTCTCCTCGATGCCGACCTCGCGGAGGGCTCGCGAGCTCAGCCACGCCGCGTGACCGTCGATCCGCGAGAGAAAGACGGGATGCCCGGGAGCCGCGCGATCGAGCAGCGACCTGTCGGGCCAGCCGCCTCCCTCCCAGTGGCTGTGGTCCCAACCCCAGCCTCGGATCCAGGCGCCCGGGGGCAGTGTCGCGGCCTGCGACCGTACTCGCTCGGTCACCGCCTGCGCGCTATCGCATTTGCGCAGATCCAGCCCGGCGAGGGCGAGCGATCCCGCCGAGAGGTGGAGGTGCGCGTCGTGGAAGCCGGCCACGACAACGCCGCCGTCGAGGCTCTCGATCGCGGTTCCACGATTCGCCAGAGCCCGCATCTCGTCGTGGGTGCCCGAGGCGAGAACCCGGCCCGCCGCGACGGCCAGCGCCTCGACCGGCTCCTCCTCGATCCCTCGGCGGAAGACCCGCCCCTCGACGAAGACCCGCTCCGGCGCGGTCGTCATGGGTAGAGGCCGGGGATCCGTGGGTACTTCAGACCCGTTCCGGTGTTGAACAACACGACACGCTCGCCGGCCTCGACCTCGCCGGCATCCACCAGTCGCCGCAGCGCTGCAAGGGTCGCCCCACCCTCGGGACAGGCGAAGATCCCCTCGCCTCGCGCGATCTCGAGCTGTGCTGCGGCCATCTCGTCGTCGGTGACTGCCAGCGCCGTGCCCCGGGACTCGCGCACGGCCCGCAGGATCAGGCGGTCACCGATGGCGCCGGGGACCCGAAGACCGCTGGCGTAGGTGAACGGGTGCGACCAGGGCCGGGCGCTGAGCTCACCGGCCTCGTGGGCACGCACGATGGGAGCGCAACCCGCGGCCTGCACCACCACCATGCGCGGCCGCCGTCCGGCCCTTACGAGCCCGAGGTGCTCCAGCTCCTCGAACGCCTTCCACATCCCCACCAGACCCGTGCCCCCTCCGGTCGGGTAGACGACGACCTCGGGAAGGTCCCAGCCGAACTGCTCGGCGAGCTCGTAACCGAGGGTCTTCTTGCCCTCGAGGCGGTACGGCTCGCGCAGGGTCGAAAGATCGAACCAGCCCTCGCTCTCGAGGCCCTCGCGCACCCGGGCGCCGCAGTGTGAGATGTCGCCCTCGACCATGTGCACCCTGGCGCCGTGGGCCAGGGCCTCGAAGCGAAAGGGCTCGGGTGTGTCCACGGGCAGGAAGAGATCGACGCTGAGGCCCGCCAGCGCCCCATACGCTGCGGCCGCGCCACCGGCGTTGCCCGCCGACGGGAGGGCGAGGCGCTTGGCCCCCAGCTTGAGCGCCATGGTGACCGCGGTGGCCATCCCCCGCGCCTTGAACGACCCGGTGGGGTTGAGCGACTCGTCCTTGATGTACAGCCTCTCGAGCCCCAGCGACTGGCCGAGGAAGCTCGCCTCGTGCAACGGTGTCATCCCCTCGCCGAGGGTCACCGGCCGCTCGGAGCCCGGGAGAACCTCGGCGTATCGCCAGAGATCGGGGCGGCGATCCCGGAGGCGCTCCGGGGTCAACGTTCGTGCGGCCTCGTCGAGGCGGTAGCAGGCCAGCAGCACGCCGCCGCACTTGCACAGATTGTGGAGCGTGTCGGGCTCCGTGACGGCCTGGCACAGAGAACACTCCAGCCAGCCGAATGTCGAATGCGGATGCGGCTCCATGGTTCCTCCCCCGGGATCCGGCCGGGCCTCGCCATGCTAAACCGACGGCGAGCACGACGCTTCGCGAAACACTCGGGCTGCTGTACTCTCTGCAGCGTGGAAGGTACCGGATGAACCACGAGCCTGACAACAGCGCACCCGAGACCTATCGCGAGCTGGTCCGCCGCCGCCACCGGGGTCAGAGGTTTCGCAAGCGGATCCTGGTGTTGCTGGCCGTCGTCGTGGCGGTGGTCGGAGCGCTGGTCTTCTGGATCTCCCAGACCATGATCTCGCCTCCTCGCCCGCGGATCTCCGATTCCGAGAGACCGGTCATCGGGGTGGTCCTGCGGGACGACCCCGCCGGCGGAGCCGAGGTGGTCAGCGCGGTGCCCCCGGCCGCCGCGGCGGGCCTGCGGGCCGGGGACCGGATCGTGAGCGTCGACGGCTTCCCCGTCCAGAGCGCCCGGCAGCTGCGCTCGAGGATCGATGCCGCCGCCGACGGAGAGCTACTGCGGCTCGAAGCACGGCGTGCCCGGCCCGAGGGCGTGGTCCTGATGGACGTCGCGGTGGAGATCCGCGCCGTCTCCCCCCTCGATCTCGGACTCGAGTTCCAGGAGGTCGCCTTCTCGAACCCGTGGGGCCTGACGCTGCGCGGGTGGTACATCCCGCCTCCGGGAATGGCGGCGTCCTCCGCTCCCGGCATCGCCTACGGCCACGGGAACGCCGCCGACCGACGGCACTGGCTCGACCTTGCCCCGGCGATCCATCGTGCGGGCTTCGGGCAACTCCTGCTCGATTTCTCGGGCCGGGGTGAAAGCCAGGGCGAGGTCATCACCCTCGGCCTGCGTGAGGCGGGAGACCTGCGGTCGGCCGTGGAGTTCCTGACGGGCAGGCCGGAGATCGACTCCTCCCGGATCTACCTCGCGGGGAGGAGCATGGGCGCGGTCGCCGCCGTGCTGGCAGCCGCTGACGGCGCACCCGTCCGTGCACTGGTGCTCGACAGCCCGTTTGCCGACCTCGGTCGCATCGCCGACGAGGCGATCTCGGGAATCTTCCGACCCGCGGTTCCCCTGCGGCCCCTGGCCTTCATGGTTACCGGATGGCGTACCGGATTCGATCCGTCGGAGGTCAGCCCCATCGACGCCGTCCGTCGCATCGATGTCCCGATGCTGATCCTTCACGGCACGGAAGATCGCATCGTTTCGTTCGAGCACTCGAGAGATCTGGCGGAAGCCGCCGCCGGACCGGTCCGCCTGGTGCCCATTCCGGGCGTCGGACACAACGATCCCCGTCCGCCCGCGGTGGTCGAGACGATTCTCGAGTTCCTGCGCTCTTCGTAATCGTCACCCTCGCAGACGACGTCGTCTTGACCGTCGGCATTTTCGGTCTTCGGCGCCTTGTCGCGATTCGACTCGTCGTGCACTCGAACTTAGATTTGACTTCGGGTGGGCCCCGTCACAAGGAACTCGGTGATGCATCGACGCGCGACGTTCTTCACGATCACGATCGCGGTTGTGTGGCTGTTCACTCCGGCGCACGCCACCGTTTCCATCTACACGACGCCCGAGCAACTCGCACAGGTCGCGCCGCTCATTGTCGAAGGACGCGTATCCGAAACGGCATCGGGCTTCGACCCGGACACGGGAGCGTTGTCGACTTACGTGACTCTCGAGGTCGACGTCGTTCACCGCGGACCCGAGTCGCTCGAGCGTCTCGTTCTTCGCGAGGCGGGAGGGCGCTACGGCGACCTGTTGCATCGCGTCGATGCCGTGCCGACGTACGAGAGCGGCGAAGAGGTCTTCGCCTTCCTCGAGCCCGCACGAGACGGCGCACTTCGCACCGCGGGCATGTTCTTCGGCAAGTATCGCATCCGCCGTGGTGACCGCACGCCCGACGTGGCGGTTCGAGATCTCTCGGGGCATGGCCGCATCCTCGGACGATCGGGTGCGGTGCCCGAAGAGATCGCGGCGAGCGACCTCGCCGCGCTGGCCGCGTCGGCTCCGGTGGGGCCCGCCGCTGTCAGGAAGCGTGGGCGACGCACCCGGACGGCCGTCGATGCGCAGTCCGCGGCGACGCGGACATGGCTCGTCGAACCCCCCGAGATAAACAGGCTGCTGTGGAGCGGGGCCGTGGACTCGGCCGGACCGAGCTTCGAGGTCGGCATTCCGGGTGGCGGAACGCAGCTCGGCTGGAGCGCACCTGCCCCCGAGACCTCCTTCACGGCCGAATTCACGCAACTCTCCGACGACTGGCCGGCACGGTGGCACCAATCCGACACCTCGACACCCGTGGCGATCGATATCGACCGCACCGGGGACCCGCTGGGAGACGGGGCGGCCGCCGCCGCCGAGATCGAGCGCGCGATGGCAGCGTGGACCGACGTCCCCGACGCTCGGCTCGTGCTCCAGACGGGAGACTCGGACACCGACTTCATTTCGAACTACGCGAGTCCGCGAACCTCCAAGCCCCCGGTCAGTATCGTGCTGTTCGGCGACCCCTACGACAACATCAGCGAGCCCTCCGGCTGCAGCGGCGTGCTGGCCATCGGCGGCTACTGGGCGACCTCGTATCCCGCGGTGGCGGTCAACGGCAAGACCTTCTTCACGGCGACGCGGCTGTACGTCATCTTCAACAGGAACTTCGAGTGCTTCCTCGGCATCCCCGACAATCTGGCGGAGGTCGCCACCCACGAGATCGGGCACGGGATCGGTTTCGGCCACACGGAAGAGCCGGACGCCGTGATGCGATCGTACGCCTACGGCGGCCGCGGTCCGCGTCTCGGTGACGACGACGTTGACGCCGCGCACTGCACCTATCCCCACACGCTGACCCTCACCGCACCCGACGGCGGCGAGTCGTGGGAGGCGGGGACCCTGCAACAGATCGAGTGGACGGTCACGGCGGAGGCGGGTGAAGATCCGGGTACCGTGGATCTGGAGCTCTCCACCGATGGCGGAAGCACGTGGAGCGTGATTCGCTCGGACGAGCCCAACGACGGCAGCTACGGGTGGACCGTTTCAGATCTTCCGGGAACGGACCGACGGATGCGGGTGGTCCGTCATAATCGAGTCAACCCCCAGCCGGATCCGTTCCCGTCGGCGTGCAGCGCGGACGTCTCGAACGGTGGGTTCACCATCGTCTCGACGCCGCTCGAGGCCGGCTCGGTGCCCGACGGCACCTTCGGATCCGCGGTCGCCGTCGCCGTGGAGTCGGGATCCGACGTCCGGGTGACCTGGCAGGCGTCGTGTTCTTCCGACGCCTCGGACTACGCGATCTACGAGGGATCGCTGTCGTCGCTCCGAGGCGGCGCCTGGGACCACACCCCCGTCACCTGCTCCGGTGGGGCCGATCTCACCGAGGTCCTCACACCCCAGGCAGGCTCGCGCTATTTCCTCGTCGCCCCCCTCGCGGGAGCGAGCGAGGGAGCCTACGGCCTGTCCCAGGGAGCGCCCAGGCCGTCGTCCGCATCGGCGTGCGCACCGAGGGAGTCGGCCGGCTGTTCTTGATCCGAAACGGCGCGACCGTCAGGAGAAGATCACGCGGGCGAATCGGCGCTTGCCGACCTTGACCAGTCGGCTTTCGCCGGCCTTGGCGTCGATCTCGCGAGTGTCCGGTGGGACTTTGGAGTCGTCCAGACGAACGCCGCCCTGTCGGATCAATCGCGTGGCCTCGCTGTTGGAGCTCGCGAGATCGACCTCGACGAGGAGCTTCGCCAGCGGGACGCGGCCGTCCCCTGCCGGCACGCTGTGCTCGCGAACCTCGTCCGGCGTGCCACGCTGCTCGAAGACGCGCCGGAATTCTGCCATGGCCTCACGTGCCGCGTCTTCTCCCTGGAAGTCCGCCACGATCCGCATGGCTAGGCCTTCCTTGGCCTTCTTGGGGTGAAGCGTGCCGTCGTTCACCAGTTTCTTCATCTCCGCGATGCCGTCGAGCGAGAGGTCGGTGCACAGCTCGTAGTAACGCCACATCAGGTCGTCGCTGACCGACATGAGTTTGCCGAAGATCTCGCCGGGAGCTTCGTCGATGCCGACGTAGTTGCCGAGGGACTTCGACATCTTCTGAACGCCGTCGAGACCTTCCAGAAGCGGCGTGGTCAGGACGATCTGGGGCTCGAGGCCGTAGCCAGGCATGATGTCGCGCCCGACGTTGAGGTTGAAGAGCTGATCGGTGCCGCCCAGCTCGACGTCGGCCTCGAGGAAGACCGAGTCGTAGGCCTGGGCCAGCGGGTAGAGAAACTCGTGGATCGCGATCGACTCACCCGCGTGGTAGCGCTTCTTGAAATCCTTGCGTTCGAGCATGCGGGCGACGTTGTACTTGGCGGCCAGCCGGATCAATCCCTCGGAGCCGAGCTTGCCGAGCCACTCGCTGTTGAAGCGGACCTCGGTCTTCTCGGGGTCGAGGATCTTGAAGCACTGCTTCTTGTAGGTCTCGGCATTCTCGGCGATCTGCTCGGGGGTCAGCGCCGGACGGGTCTCCGACCGTCCCGTCGGGTCCCCGATCAACCCGGTGAAGTCCCCGATCAGGAAGATCACGCGATGGCCGAGATCTTCGAAGTGTCGCATCTTGCGCAGCAGCACCGTGTGGCCGAGGTGGATGTCGGGGGCGGTGGGGTCGAAGCCGACCTTGACGACGAGTGGCTGTCCGGTCTTGCGCGAGCGCTCCAGCTTGGCGCGAAGCTCGGCCTCGGTGGTCAGATCGACGGAGCCCCGGGTCAGGTGCGCCATCTGCTCGTCGACCGGTGCGAACTCCGTTTCGGGCTCGGTCATCAACCACCTCCGCGCTCAGGAAGGCGGGATTGTAACCCGCCCCTGATCCAGTGGCCAGCGACGGCAGTCGGGCTGCCCGGAAGACAGAAAGGAAGGCCGTTGACCATGGCCGCCGATGAACTCGGACGAATCGCTTGGCCAGAATAGGCCGCGCTGACTCATGATTGATGGCACTGAGGGATGGACCGCCAGACCTCGTGACTGCCAGTCACCCCAAAGACCATACTGAGCGGCACCAGGAAGACCTAAACGGCACAAAAGACGACGATTCCGAGTAAGCCGAGGTCAGGCTAGTGCGGCCTAGTGCGGGGCAGAGTGGTAGCACGATGGTAGCAAACCACCCGGTACACAACGGTCGCAACCCTCTCGGCTGAGTCCCTCTCGCGCCATTGACCGTGCCTGGGCCGTGCCAGATCGGACCGTCAGGTTCACGCGAGGGTTATACCGCTACTCAACGACTTGGGTCTCCCAGCCGTCGTATTCCCCGGAGTGTTCGGCGACGAGACCGTCGAGTTCCGACCTGAGAGCGCGAAGAGCATCGTAGTCGGGGATCGCTGTGTGGTTAGCGAGGCACAGCCAATCCGGCCCCGTTGCTGCTGATCGAACCTCGACGGTGAATCCTCTTTATTGAAGCACGGCACCCACAGATCTGGCAGCATCCTCTGTGGGCAAGTACAGGTAGTACGACATCTCGTGTGGCAAATGGAGATTGGAACCTGCTTCGACTAGTTGGTTCAGCGTTGCGCCGTCAAGGTCGTGCGGGCAACTCGGTGACACCGGCCGATCCCCCGTTGGGTTAGAGCACGATACGGTGGCGACCATGGCGAGAACTGCCAGCACAGTCCGAATGCTCAACACCTTCCTTCGTCGGTATAACGTTGTTTTCAGCTGCGAGCTAGCTTGGCGCGGACCGTGCGCAAGCACGGACCGTGACAGATCAGATCGCCAGGTTCATGCACTAGTTATACCGCGTTCACTCTGAGATCTGTACCGCATAACCCTTGTAAGTCACCTCGCAGGACAGTGCAATGTCGATTCCGTTGCAGCGCGGATTCAACTGGCCACCATCCACCACACATTCCACACCCTGTTGCTGTGGATCCACAGAATATACGTTCTTCACGAACGACATCCTGACCGCTGGAACGCTGCGTCTCGTCATTCCAGTAAACTGGAGGCTTTCTAGCTCGCGCCGAATGAACGCGGCACTTGGGCAGCTACAGCAGGCCGTGCCCCCTCAGCCTCGAAGTGGCGCATCGTGCGCAGCAGCACCGTGTGGCCGAGAAGGCCGGACCGGATTGACCCCGCGCCTACCAGATCACCTTGGAGCCGTACTCGCGGAAGATCGGATCCCCGGAAACGACGGCGAGCTTCTCGAGGCGCGCCTGCGCGACGAGGAGTCGGTCGAAGGGATCGCGGTGTTGCGGGGGAAGCTCCGCAACGGCCAGGGCGTGAGCGTGTGTGACGTCCAGCGGACGTATGGACTGCTCCCGGAGGATCTTGGGCACGAAGGACCTCGGAGGCACCGGGAGGGTGAGGCGACCGAGCGCGAACTTGATCGCCAACTCCCACGAGCTCGCCGCGCTGAAGTAGACCTCCGAACCCGGGTTCGAAAGAAGGTGTCGCGCCCGCTGACTCAGACGCGGGGCGTCGACAACCCACCACAGCAGCACGTGGGTGTCGAGCAGTGCCCTCACCGGTATTCACCCTCGAAGCTGTCGAGATCGTCATCGGGCAGTGGTGCCTCGAAGTCCTCGGCGATCCGGATCTTTCCGGCGTAGGTCCCGGGAACTCGAACGGTAGCGGTCTCCGCCAGGGGAACCAGACGCGCCACCGGTTTTCCCGCTTTGGCGATGACGATCTCCTCGCCCGCCGAGACGCGGTCCAGGATGCGGGAAAGATGTGTCTTTGCCTCGTGCACGTTGACGATGGTCATCTCTCGCTCACCTCCTATCAATATTATGGACTTAGTCGTGGACTTAGTCAAGACAAGCACCGGCCCAAATATCTGAGATCGCTACAGTAAGCCGCGCTCCCGCAGGCTCGTGTATCCCGCACGCGTGACGATCAGGTGGTCGTAGAGCTCGATCCCCATCATCTCCCCCGCCCTGCGGATGGATTGCGTGAACTCGACGTCCTCGGCCGACGGATCGACGCACCCGCTGGGGTGATTGTGGGCCAGCACGAACCCGAGGGCGAGATGGACGACCGCCGGGTGCAGGATCTCCCGGGGGTGGGTGCGGGTCGTGTTGAGCGAGCCGATGGAGATCGTCTCGTTGCAGATCAGTACGTTCTGGGCGTCGAGGTAGAGCCCGACCAGGTGTTCCTTACGGGCGCGACTCAGTGGACGGAGCTGTCGCCACGCCTCTCTCGGGCTCGAGATCCTAGGGCGGTCGTCGCCGTCCTTGGCGTAGACCCGGCGCCCGAGCTCGAAGACGGCGCACATTCGAGCGACCGTCACCCGCCCCAGTCCCCGCTCGGCCTGCCAGTCTCGAGGCCCCAGCCGTGCCAGGGCCCCCAGACCATGCCTGCGGACGAGCCTGCGGGCGATCCGCTCGGTCGGCTCGCTGCGGGCCGCGCCACCGAGGACCAGCGAGAGCAACTCGGCGTGAGTGAGCCCCGCGGCGCCGCGGGTGAACAGCTTACGCTTGGCGGTCGAAAGTGCCGAGTCCCCCCCTCGCGCCTCTTCCGGGCTCGGAACATCGGCCTCGGCCCAGCCGGCGGGCGCCGCTGCGGGCTCGGTGGAGGTGACCTCGACGACATTGGACGGCCACGACGGACCGGGAGGGTTCGTTGGCACTGAAGCTACTCGGCCGAGGAAGCCGGGGGACCGGGAGACTTCGAGCCAGTCCGCTAGGCGTTGCTCCGTGCGGCGATCCTCACCCGCCGACCGTCGATCAACAGCCGGTCCTCGAAGAACAGCCGTAGCGCCTCGGGGTAGATGCGGTGCTCCTGCTCGAGGATGCGTGCGGACAACGTGTCGTCGGTGTCGTCTTCGAGGATCGGAACGGCGGCCTGCAGGATGATCGGTCCGTGATCGCACTCTTCGTCCACGAAGTGCACGGTGCACCCCGTGACCTTGGCCCCGTGCTCGAGGGCCTGCTCCTGGGAGTTCAGTCCGGGAAAAGCAGGAAGCAGCGCCGGGTGGATGTTCACGATGCGATTCCGGAACTCGCCGATCATGTACGGTGAGAGCAGTCGCATGTACCCCGCGAGACAGACGAGATCGACCTCATAGCTACGAAGGACCTCGACCACCGCGTGCTCGTGGACCTCGCGCGGCTTGATCTTGCGGTGACTGACGACCTCGGTCGGAATTCCGAAGCCCGCGGCGCGCTCGAGGCCCGGCGCCTTCGCCACATTCGAGAGCACCACGGCGGGCTCGGCGGGGATCGTGCCGGAGCGCATGGCCTCGACCAGGGCCACCATGTTCGAGCCCCGACCCGAGATCAGGATGCCCACTCGCCCACGTCGTTCACTCATAGATCACCCGGCCGTCTCCGGCGACGATCTCGCCGATGCGCCAGTGGCTCTCCCCCGCCCCGTCGAGGTGACCCTCGAGCTTCGCCGCCTCTTCCGGTGGGACGATCGCCACCATCCCGATTCCCATGTTGAAGGTCCGGAACATCTCGTCGCGCTCGACGCCGCCGATCCGCTCCATGTACGAAAACTCTCCCGGCACCGGCCAGCTCGTTCTCCGGATTCGCGCGCCCAGCCCCTCGGGCAGCACACGGGGAAGGTTGTCGGTCAGTCCGCCGCCGGTGATGTGAGCCAGGGCATGAACCCGCCCCTCGCCCACGGGACCCGAGAGCGCTTCGAGATACGAGCGGTGCTCCCGCAGGAGGATCTCACCGACCGTAGCGCCGACACCCTCGACATTGCCATCGACCCCCAGTCCGGCGACGTCGAAGAAGATCCGCCGCGCGAGGGAGTAGCCGTTGGTGTGGAGGCCCGACGAGGCCAGGCCGATCAGAAGGTCGCCCTCGCGCACCCGGCTGCCGTCGAGGATCTTGGCTCGATCGACGATCCCGACGACGAAGCCCGCGACGTCGTACTCGTCGTCACCGTAGAATCCGGGCATCTCGGCGGTCTCTCCCCCGAGGAGCGCGCAGCCCGTCTCGCGGCAACCCCGTCCGATGCCGTCGACGACCGAGGCGAGCACCCCGGGCTCGAGGCGCCCGGTGGCGACGTAGTCCATGAAGAACAGCGGTCGCGCGCCCTGGACCAGGATGTCGTTTACGCAATGGTTGACCAGGTCGCGCCCCACCGTGTCGTGGATCCCGGTCTCGAAGGCGATCTTGAGCTTGGTGCCGACCCCGTCGGCCGAGGCGACCAGCACCGGCGAGTCCAGCCCGGAAAGATCCGGGGCGAACAGTCCGCCGAACGAGCCGAGATCGGCGAGAACCCCCGGAGTCCGGGTCGCCTTGACGATCGACTTGATCCGTCGGAGCGCGTCGTCTTGCCGGTCGATATCGACCCCGGCGTCACGATAGGTCAGGTGCGGTGGCCGTTCGCTGCCGTCGGACATCTGCCTCCCCTCCGCGGGAACCTCGCATCCAAGATGACGCCGCGGCTCCCGTAAGGCCAGAATCCGGGTTGCGAACCTGCAACACCGGGTGGGCCGGCTAACGCCGTGTCTTGTCGAACAGCCGCAGCTGCTCCGCAGCCGGCCGCGGCAGCGCCACGGGATAATCCTCCGTCCAACACGCCGTGCAGGTTTCCTCACGCGACTCCGACCCCGCGGCGAGCATCGCCTCGAGGCTCAGATAGCGGAGCGTGTCCGCACCGACGAACTCGCAGGTCTTCTCGATCGATTGTCGGGCCGCGATCAACTCTTCTTGCAGCGGCGTGTCGATCCCGTAGTAGCACGGGCTGACCGTCGGCGGACACGAGATCCGGACGTGAACCTCCCGCGCTCCGGCGTCACGGCACAATTGAACGATCTTCTGGCTGGTGGTTCCCCGGACCAGGGAATCGTCGATCAAGGCGATCCGCTTGCCCTTGAGAAGCTCGCGCACCGGGTTGAGCTTGATGCGCACGCCGAAGTTCCGGATCTGCTGGCTGGGCTCGATGAAGGTTCGCCCGACGTAGTGATTGCGCACCAGCCCCATCTCGAAGGGGATCCCCCCGGCGCGGGCGTATCCCATCGCCGCGAACATGCCCGAGTCCGGCACGGGGACGACCAGATCGACGTCGGCAGGATGCTCGCGCCACAGCTCCTCGCCGAGACGCTTCCGCACGGCCTGCACCGATTCGCCGAAGACGGTGCTGTCGGGACGGGCAAAGTAGACATGCTCGAAGAAGCACGGCGCCGGGCGGTCGTGGGCAAACGGCTTGAACGAGTGCAGTCCGCCGACGTCGGCGACGACGACCTCGCCGCGCTCCAGGTCGCGGACGTACTGGGCGCCGAGCAGATCGAAGACGCAGGTCTCGCTGGCGATCACCCACGCGCCGTCCTTCTTGCCGATCGACAGTGGGCGGAAGCCCAGGGGGTCGCGCACCGCCACCAGCCGACCCGGAACCAGGAACAGCACCGAGAACGCCCCCCGCACCTGACGCAGGGAATCGACGATGGCGTCGACGACGTCCGGTGACTTGGAGCGCGCCACCAGATGGAGGATCGCCTCGGTGTCGGTGGTCGTCTGGAAGATCGAGCCTTCCCACTCGAGGCTCGTTCGCACGGCACCGGCATCCACCAGGTTTCCGTTGTGGGCCACGGCGATCGGACCGCGATGGTGTTGCAGCAGAAAGGGCTGGGCGTTGGCCGGGTTGCTATCGCCGGCCGTGGAGTATCGAACGTGGCCGACCGCGGCGTGCCCCGGGAGCGCCTCGAGCACCTCGCGGGAGAAAACGTCGTGCACCAGCCCCATGCCGGCCCGTCGCGAGAGCTCGCTGCCGTCGGCCGTGACGATGCCTGCCGACTCCTGGCCGCGGTGCTGGAGCGCGTAGAGCCCCAGGTACGCCAGGGTTGACGCCTCTTGATGCCCGAACACTCCGACGATGCCGCACATGATTGGATCCTGGAGCCGCCCCGCGAAGAGGCGTCAGCGTATCACACGGTTCCGAACACTCTTTCGTAGATCGTATCGACGTGCTGGAGAAACCGCTCGGGCGCGAAACAGGCATCGAGAGCATCGCGGTCGAGTGCCTCGCGCAGCTCCGCGTCGGCCGACAGCAACTCCTTGAACGTTCCCTTGCCCTCCCACACCGCCATCGCATTGCGTTGCACGATGGCGTAGGCGTCTTCACGGGTGACGCCGGCGCGCGTCAGGCCGAGCAGCACCGCCTGCGAGAAGACCAACCCCTTCATCCGGTCGAGGTTTGCCAGCATCGCGTCGGGGTAGACGATCAGGCCCTCCACGATGCGCGTCATCCGGGACAGCATGAAGTCGCACAGGATCGTCGAGTCCGGAACGATGACGCGCTCGACCGACGAGTGGGAGATGTCGCGCTCGTGCCACAGCGCGACGTTCTCGAGAGCCGCCTGGACGTTCGCCCGCACGACCCGCGCGAGCCCCGAGACGTTCTCGCACCGCACCGGGTTGCGCTTGTGGGGCATCGACGACGAGCCCTTCTGTCCGCTCTTGAACGGCTCCTCGACCTCGCGGACGTCGGTGCGCTGGAGGTGGCGGATCTCGGTGGCGATCCGATCCAGCGACGACGCCAGCACGCCCATCGCCGAGGCGAAGATGGCGTGGCGATCGCGGGGAACGACCTGGGTCGAGACGGGCTCGACCCGCAAGCCGAGCCGGTCGAGCACCTCGGCCTCGACCTCGGGCCCCAGGTGGGCGTAGGTCCCCACCGACCCCGAAATCTTGGCGTGGGAGATCTCGGTCCGGGCCGCTTCGAGCCTGCTGCGGTTTCTCGTCGCCTCCTCGTGCCACGAGGCAAACTTCAGACCCATGGTGTAGGGCTCGGCGTGGATGCCGTGGGTTCGCCCGACCATCACGGTGTGACGGTGTTCGATCGCCCGGCGTCGCGTCGCCTCGATCAGTCCGTCGAGGCCCACAACGAGAAGATCGACGGACCGCACCATCAGAAGCGCCTGCGCGGTATCGACGACGTCCGAAGAGGTCAACCCGAAGTGGATATGCCGCGATGCAGGGCCGACGTGCTCTGCGACGCTGGTCAGGAACGCGATAACGTCGTGGTGGACCTCGGCGTCGATCTCGTCGATCCGCTTCAGGTCGAAGTCGGCCTTGTCGCGAATGACCGCCATGTCGCTCTCGGGGATGAGACCCTGACGCGTCAGGACCTCGCAGACCGCGACCTCGACCTCGAGCCAGGCGCGAAACTTGTTCTCGTCGCTCCACAGTCGGCCCATCTCGGGCCGCGTATATCTTTCGATCATCTCTGGCCTCTCTCCCTGCCTGGATCGCTCACGATCGTCCCAGTGGCGTTACAACCGACCCCGCTCCACAGGTCAGCCCCCGGCTGGGCGACCGCCGCTCGGCAACCTGAACCTCGACCGAGCCGTGGCCGACGCGTTGCAGGGCCCGACTCACCGTCTTCCGGGCCAGCTCCGGAGTGTTGTTCTTCTCGGACAGGTGGCCCAGGATGACACCCCGGCAGCCGTCGTCCACCACCTGCTCGAGCAACCGCGCCGCGGCCTCGTTGGAAAGATGGCCGAGCCGGCTCCCTACCCTTTGCTTGAGCTGCCACGGGTAGGGCCCGTCCCGCAGCATGGCGTCGTCGTGATTGGCCTCGACCATCAGGAGGTGGCACCCGCGCAGCCTCTGGACCACCAGCGTGGTGGCGTGGCCCAGATCGGTCACGATCCCCGCCCGGACGCCTTCCCCTTCCAAGACGAAGCCCATGGGCTGCGCCGCATCGTGGGGCACCGGGAACGGTTCGACCCGAACCGGTCCGATCTCGACGACCACACCGGGATCGACACGCCGCCAATCATCGAAGTGCACCGGAGAACGGTCGAGCGCCTCGAGGGTCGCGACCGTGCTGAGGACCGGGACGCCGTACCTGCGAGAGAATCGCCCGGCGCCGCGGGTGTGATCGCCGTGCTCGTGCGACAAGAACACACCGCTGATGCTCGAGGGCTCGACTCCGATCTCCTCGAGCCTGTGGGTCAGGGTCCGGGCCGCGATTCCGGCGTCGACCAGGACCCGCGTCTCGCCGAGCTCGACCAGCGTGGCGTTCCCCTGCGAGCCGCTTCCGAGGGGAACCAGACGCGCCGCCATCGGTCAGCGCTCTCCCGTATGGCCGAAGCCGCCGCTCCCGCGCTCGGATTCAGGCAGCGATTCGACCTCCTCGAGCACCACCCGGGGCACGGCGTGGATCACCATCTGCGCCAGGCGATCGCCGCGCCTGATCACCACCGTCTCGTCGCCGTGGTTGATCACGATCAGCCGGATTTCGCCTCGATAGTCGGCATCGACGGTGCCCGGCGTGTTGACCAGGGTCAGCCCCTTGCGCAGCGCGAGGCCGCTGCGTGGGCGCACCTGGGCCTCGTACCCGTCGGGAAGCGCGATGGCGACGCCGGTGGGCACGAGCGCGCGTTCCCCCGGCGAGATCTCCAACCGATCGTCCACGTGTGCCAGAAGATCGAAACCGGCCGACTGGGAGGTGGCCTGCCGGGGCAGCGGCAGGTCTTTCGCCTCGGGGAGGCGAACGATCCGGACCCGGGTCTCGATCTCGGAGCTCACAGTTGAAGCCCCTTCCGACTCATCCGGAACTGCTTGAGCGGCCCGACCGCTGCAAGCGCCACCGGGCTGTCGTGGAACAGGCTACCGCTCAACGCGTGAACCTTCCCGACCGTGACCCGCTCGATGCCGCCCAGGATTTGCTTCAGCGTGAACTGCCGCCGGAAATACATGTTCTGCCGCGCCAGGTTGGACATGCGACTCGACGTCGACTCGAGGGAGAGCATGAGGCTGCCCTTGAGGTGCTCCTTGGCGACTTCCAGCTCGGCCTTCGAGGGTCCGACCTCCCGGAGGTCGCGCAGCTCATCCTGGATCAGCTCGACCGCCCCGCGGGCCTGGTCCGGGCGGGTCGCCAGGTAGATCATCAGGAAACCGGCGTCGATGAAACCGTTCACGGCCGAGTAGACGCTGTAGGCCAGACCGTGCTGCTCGCGGATCTTCTGGAACAGCCGGGACGACATCGTGCCCCCGAGCAGCGTGTTCAGGACGAACAGCGTGTAGCGGTCACGGAAGTTCTCCGGGTAGGCGGGAAGGCCCATGAGAACGTGCGCCTGCTCCAGGTCCCGCTTCGATTTTCTCACCACGCCCGGTCGCGGGCGGGGCCGCCGCATCCGCCGCAAGTCTCCGTTGCCCGGGGTCATCCCGCCGAACGCCTTGCGCACCAGACGGGCCAGCCGGTCGTGACGGAGGTTCCCCGCGGCGGCAACCACGATGTTGTCGGGGCAATAGACATCCTTGAAGAACCGCAGCACGCGACCGCGGCTGAGGCCCGCGAGCGTCTTGGCGGTCCCCTGGATGGGCCGTCCCAGGGGGTTTCCGCCGTAGAAGTGGGCGGCGAACAGGTCGTAGACGAGCTCGTCGGGCGTGTCCTCCACCATCCGGATCTCCTCGAGCACGACCTTGCGCTCGCGCTCGACCTCTTCGGGATCGAACTTGGGGTGGAGGACGATGTCGGACAGCAGATCGACCGTCTCGGGCAGATGCTCGTCGAGGACCTTGGCGTAGAAGCAGGTGTACTCCTTCGTGGTGAAGGCATCCATCTGGCCGCCGACCGAGTCCATGGCGAGCGCGATCTCCCGCGCCGAGCGGGTTTCGGTGCCCTTGAAGACGAGGTGCTCGATGAAGTGCGAGATGCCGTTAAGCGAGGCGGGCTCGTGCCGGCTCCCGCGCTTGAGCCACACCCCGATGGAGACCGAGCGGACGTGCGGGATGCTCTCGGTGATGAGGGTAAGCCTGTTGGGTAGCTTTTGTTTACGAATCATTTGCGGAACTGTAGGAGCGCGGCCCCCGGACGATCGCGTACCGGACATCCGGCGGGTCGCCGTCGGCAAGGCGGGGAGTATAGCACGCGCTAGGGATGGCTCGGCGCGTGCTTTTGCTTCATCTTCCGGGAGCCTTGGTGGGGGGCTGGCCGCCAGCGTTGCCCTGCCCTCCCGCTCCGGCGGCTCCGCCGCCCCCAGGGAGCTGAGGCTCGAGGTCGAAGATGCTGAACTGCCAAGTGGCGTAGTCGCGCTGACCCTTGTAGACCCGGAACGGGCGATCCTGGCTCAAGCTCTTGACGCCGACGATAGGCAGGCCCGACGGCTGCCCTCCCGCAACGCCAGGGGTCAGCGCATCCAGCGGGTTCGTCGGTTTGTGGGACTTGCTGCCGATCTCGGGAACCTGGTTCTCGGCACCGAGACCGGGCGAGTTCGGGTCGAGGATTCCCCCCCCGGGGGCGGCGAACAGCAAACCCCAATTCCCGTCGGGCACCAGGGGATCCTTGTATTCCCGTCGCAGGAAATACTGCCCCTGGGGCCCCGGCTCGATGAGCTCCTCGAGAGTGTTGGGAAGACGGCTGTGGGCCTTGCGGAACTTGGCGATCGCCCGGGTGATCTCCTGCGCGCGGAACATCATCTCCGCCTCGCGGTCGCGGCGGAGGACGTCTTGCCACGACTTGGCGGCCATGGTCGAGAAGATCATCAGGATGGCGAGAGCGACGACCACCGCGATCATCAGGTGTCCGCTCTGCCCGCGTCCCTCTTTTCGAGCCACCGTTCCTCCCCCGAAGTGACGCCTAGGGTGTCGCCACGACGACGCTCACCGAAGCGGCGTTGGAGGTCTTCTGGCAGTCGAAGGTTCCCGTGCCAGGATTGATCTGTCCCGTCCCCTGGTCGGTGACGTTGAGCGTTGCGGTGTAGGTCCCGAGGCGATAACGGCAGATCACGACGGAGTTGTCCCCCGGCTGCACGGGGGTGGCCGCAAACTCGTTCCCGCAGTTCCAGACGTAGCGATCGATCGGGGTCTCGCCGTCGAAGGAGAGAGTCCCGTTCAGCGTCACGCTGGTCAGGGTGCTGGGATTGCCGGTGGCCGTGATGATCGGCGGACCGGAGATGACCGCCGTCGGCGGCGGATTGTTGCACAGCACGGGGTACTGGGTCAGGGCCGCCAGGGGACTGAAGAACGATGCCGGCTCGAGGATTCCCCCGGGATGTTGCGCATCGACGTCGTCACAGGCCGCTGCATCCGGATTGTCGCTGACTCGCAGGGTCACCGCGACGGTTTGCTCGTTGACGTAGGTCCGGTTGACTCCGGACGCTGCCTTGCCCTGAACGATCTCGGGATTGCTGGCGGGATCGTCCGGGTTGTCCGAGGCGAACTCCCATTGGTAGCAGGTGATGTTGCTGTCGGGGTCCAACGAGCCACTGCCGTCGAAGGTGATGATGTCACCCACCTGTCCCTGCTGGCCCGGAATGATGACCAAAGCGGCCCGCGGCAACTGGTTGGCCCCGACGACGGAAACGTCGAGCGAGACCACTCCGGTCACCACGCCCGAGCGAGCGGTGACGCTGACCGTTCCCTGGTCGAGATCCGAGACGGTCAGGGTGCTCTGGATGCGTCCGTTCGCATCCGTCTGCCCGGTCAGCGGGCTCATCGGAATCCCGGAGGAGGCTTCGAAGTCCACGGTGACGCCCTTCACGGGGAGATTCCGCTCGTTGAAGACCGTCGCCGTGATGGTCGAATCTTTCTCGAATCGTAGCGTGTCCGGATTGGGCTCGTCGGAGTTGGGGTCGATCTGGATCGCGCCGGGCGCGGCGTTCATGTTGATGGCGCCGGAGGAGGGCACCGTGACGTCGGTGTCCTCGCAGCCACTCAGCAGCACGCCGATCAGGCCCAGGGCGGTGAAGAGGCTCACCAGCCTGATGACTGTCTTCATTGCGGTTCTCCTTGCGCGACCCGATCTCGTGAGCGGGCCCAGTGCGCGCCTCCCCTGGTTACCATTCCGAAAAACTGGTGCCGTCCATCCCGATCCCTTGGGCGCCGGATCTGACGTCGGCGATCCCCGGCGAGGTCGAGATGTCCCGGTCGTCCGAGGCGGCGAATTCCGTGATCCACGTATCGGGGCTGCCGGTGATCGGATCGTGGGGTACGGCTCGGATGTAGCTCTCTTCCACCAAGGCCTGCAGATCGGGCGGCCACTCCTGCTTGTCGGCGAAGTAGTGATTGATCGCCTGCCTCATGATGTACAAATCCTCGCGGAGGACAGCCTCCCGGGCCTTCTGGATGGACCGGTGGTACTGGCCCACGGCCACCGTGACCACGATACCGATGATGGCCACCACCACCAGCATCTCGATCAGCGTGAATCCTCTGGAACGTTTCCGGAGCATGGGGCCTTCTCCCGGGCCTACCACTCGACGTATCTCGTGCCGTCCAGAGCGATCTTGTCACTCTTAGAATGTACGTCGAAGATATTGAGACCGTCCGAAAATAGGGATCCGGGCTCGTCCCGGCTCGAGCGGGTGGCCCATTCGCGCTCGCCCGTCAAGGGATCCCGGGGGATCCTCCGGAGATACTTGATCTTGGTCCCGGCGGCGTCCCCGATATCGACACCCTCCACAAGCCATTCCAGCTCTTCGGGATAGCCCTCTTCGTTGGTGCCGTCCAGGATGAGCTGCCGGGCCCCCGGCAGACGTTCCATGTCGGCCTGGAAGCGGTCGATGGCGATGCGCATCTCGCGCAGCGCCTGTCGGAGCTCCAGCTCTTTTTTGCGCTTGACCATGGTGTGGCCGACGGGAATGGCGAGCCCGGCCATGAGGAGCACGACAGCGGTGACGCAGACCAGCTCGATCAGGGTCACCCCCCGGGAGCTGTCCTGCTTCCGCCTGGGCCACCTCATCATTACTGGACGCCCACCGTCGCCGGGACGAACGATGCCGGCAGGTTCTGGGCCCTGGAGTCCTTCACGCTCGCCCCGACGAAGGCAAAGCCGCAGTCCCCGGGGTTGATGGCCTGGAACTCGAACGTGGCCAGGACCCCGGATCCCGAGGCGCCGTCGCCGCCGCCCATCCGGGAGAGCCCGACGACGACCTCGCCGCCCCCGGCCGAGTCGCTGGCCAGGAAGACCGTGCCCGAGCCGTCGCTCTTGAGGAACGACCCCTCGGCGCCGGGAGGGATGAACTCCAGGACGTCTCGGTTGTAGCGCAGGTGGAAGGGTACCGAGCCGACGTTCCGGGCGTTCGAGATCATCACCTGCAGCACGACCCGATCTCCCACGCCGTAGCTGCTGGCGCTGGGGACGACCCGAACCACCGTCGGGCCCGAAGGGTTGGTTCCCGACCGATCCCCTGGCTCCTCGTCGGCGCCGCCATCGGCGGAATCCGTCGCCGTGCCCGCCGCACCCGCCGCGCCGGCGGCTCCCGCGGCACCCCCGGCGTCCTCGGTGCCCGAATCTCCTGTCGGGCTCTGGTCCCCGGCGGCCGTCGAGGTCGCAGGACCCTCGGCATCGTCGGGAGCCGCGGCGATCGCCGCGACACCGCCGCCCGCCGGCGCCGGACCTTCGGGGATGCCCTCGTCAGCGGAAGCGAACGGGGAAACGTTCAGTGCGTTTCGCGTCGGCCCCCGGAGCTTCATGTTCTCTTCGGTCCCGACCCACAGGGTTGCCAGATCATCCTCGGTGATGTCCGGGATGCGGATGATATGCGGCGTGAGGGTCATCACGATGTCCAGCTCTTGGGACGACCTGTCGGTGTTGCCGAAGACCCGGTTGAGCCCCGGGATGTCCGTCAGACCGATGACTCCGGAAATACTGTCCTTGCCCTCGCGTCGGATGAGACCGGCCAGCAGGTTGGTCTCGCCGTCACGCAGTCGCAGCACCGTCTGGACATTCCGGGTGCCGATGATCGGCTGGGCCTGCCCGCTGACGGTCTCGACGGTCGAGGTCACCTGACTGATCTCGACCAGCACCTTCAGCGTGACCTCTTTGTTGTGGTGCACCCGGGGCTCGAGCTGGACCGTGACGCCGACGTTCTGGTAGGTGAACGACGTGATCGGAACGATGTTGCCGCCCACGGTCTGCGAGGTATTGAAGGACGTCGTCGGAATCGGGACGCGGTCGCCGATGAGAACCTCGGCCTTCTCGCCCTCGGAGACCCGCAGCTGCGGTTTAGCGATCAACCTGGCGTGCGAGTCGCTCTTGAGGAAGCTGAGGATCACGCTGGGAATCGGACCCAGCAGCCAGTTCCCGGTCTGCGTGATGACATCCAGATTGTTCAGGGGTACAAACTCGTCTCCGTCACCGAACTGCATCGTCAGAGTCTTGGATGACAGGTCCAGACCGGCATTTCTCGCCACGGTGCGGTCGATCTCCAGGATCTCGACGTCGATGATGATCTCGCCCCTCGACTTGTCGTTGGCCGCGATGATCTTTTCGCCGATGGCGACCTTGTCGGGAGTGTCCTTGATGGTCACCGAGTTGAGGTCGGGATTCTCCGCGATCTGTCGCGAGTTCAGTAGCGTTCGAAGCAGCGTCACGACCTGTTTGGTGTCCCCGTTGCTGAGGTAGAAGGTCCGGATGACCTGGTCTTCGTATTCCTGCCGTTTCTGCCTCTGATCCGGAGCGATCAGGATCGTGTGCTCGTCGATCACCTTGTAGAAGTTCTTGGTCTGCAGCATCAGGATGTCGAGGGCCTTCTCCATCGTGACGTTGCCGACGTCGATGGTGATCGGCTTCTTGGTATCGACCTTGTCGTCGTACAGAAAGTTGATCCCGGATGCCTTGCTGATCGCTTCGAAGACCTCACCGATGGGCCGGTCGCGGAACATCATCACGATCGGGATGTTGGCCCGGGGGTCGAGCTTGGGAGGAGCCAGCTCGCGCCGGCGGGCCTCCGCCTTGATCTGCTCCATGGCCGACGGACCCTGGTCCCGTCGCGCGATGTGCCGCATGGCCTGCTTCATCTCGTTGGCGGCGTACTCGTTACCCGGATTCAGAAGCAGGGCCTGCTGGAACTCGGTGACCGCCAGGTCCCACTGGCTCGCCCCCATGTAGCGCTGGGCCTTGTCGAAGTGCTGGGCCGAGGCCCTGAGCTTGGCCCGCTCGAGGGACACGCCGTAACGGGTATTGCCCGGATCCATGGCGAGGGCCTTGCTGTACGCCAGCACTGCCGTATCCCAGTCTTGCCGCTGGCCGGCCCGCTCCGCGTCCCGGAACGCTTTCGACGCCGTGCAGCCCACGGTCAGCGCGATCGCGAGTAAGAGAATGGAGAGTCGAAGCATCTTGTGGTTGTGCACGTTTTCCCCAGCCACGATCACTTGCCCTTCATAGGCAGCTCGCGGGTGCGGCTCTCGAACTCGGGATCGGTGAAACCCATCACGACCGACTCGTAACGGATATCCACGACCGTGAACAGGTCCTGGAGCGGTTCACCGCGCCTTGCCAGAAGGAGATCTTCGCCCTCCTGGAAGACCGCGATGCGATCGTTCTTCGGACCCAGATAACCGATGTACTGGAACGGAATTCGCGGCGGCTGTTTCTCCACCGGCCTGGGCGGTGGCGGAGGAGGCCGATTGGCTGCCGCCTCCTGCCGCGCTTCGTCTGCCTGTCGGCGTTTTCTCGCGGCTTCCTCTTGCGCCTTGAGCGCCGCCAGGCGGCGGAGCCGCTCCGCCTCGAGCTCCTCGGCGGTGGGCGGTCGCTTCGAGTACTTGAAGAGATCCCGGCCGTTGCGATCGTAGTCGTCCACGGCGCTCGCCAGCAGACCCATCGGAACCACGGGAGCGGTGTCGGCCAGGAGCTCCCCGACCTCCGCACCGGCAAGCTCGGCGGAGCGAGATGACATCGCCCGCTCCGAGACGTAGGACAGGTAGGCGATGGCCGCGAGGGCCACGGCCCCCAACAGGATCGACTCACGACCCGTTAGCTTCCTCATCAGGTCCTCGGGGATCCGCGGCGAGGGTCGGGCCGGGCCTTTCTGAGCTCTGGAGCGTCGAAATAGGTCGCTAGGGTGATGTTGAGCTCCAGCAACACTCCGCCCTCCCTGGACCGCACCAGATTGACACGCTCGATGACGAGGAACTGCTCCGAGCTCTCGACGGCTTGAATGAAGCTTCGCAGATTCTGGTAGCCGCCCTGCAGAGGAACGACCATCGCGAATCGTTCGAGGTCCTCGTCTTCGAGAATCTGATTCTCGTAGGTCACCTGGTCGCTGTTGATCTGGAACTGCTGCGCCAATCTCTCGAGCTCGAGCTGAACCGGGATCATCCGGCGGTTCTTGGTGGCCAGGATCTCCTCGCGAAGGCGCTGGAGATCGGCTTGCGCCTGCTCCAACCTCAGCAGGTACTCCTCGAGATCGTCGACCTGCGTCTCCCGGTTCGAAAGCGCCACGACCAACGGGGCGGTCTTATCGGTCATGGTCCGGTACTCGAACACCTTGGGGCGGGTCAGGAGCAGGAAGAAGATCGCGTTGATCAGCGCCAGGGAGACATACGCCACCAGCAGGATCCGGCCGGCCTGCCGGACGTCGAAGCGGAAGCTGAAAGGCCAGCGCTTCATGGATTCTGCTCCTGTTCGGTCTCCGAGTCCTGCGGCTGCTCCTCGGCGGCCGTCTCAGCGGCTGCACCGTCACTTGCCGGGCTCTCGGGGCGAACCGCGCGCGGTCCCGGGTTCTGACCGCGACGTCCGGTCCGGCGGCCCTTTGTGGCAGGGGTTTCTCTCACCGGTGAGGTGGCAGGCGGCGCGGCCTGCTCGGGAACGACGACCTCGGTCACCTCTTCGGCTTCCGGGAGCGGTCCGGGATCTTCGACTTCCACGACTTCCACATCGACCGGTGGCGTGTCTTCAACGACCTCCGGCGACTCGACGGCGCCGTCCGCCACCACCTGGCTCGCGGCCTGCTCTTCATCCAGGACGGCCGGCTCGAGTGCCTCGGCGTCAGGGAAGTAGAGGAACCGCATCTCGAAAACGACGTCGTCCGCTTCGCCGCGATTGAAGCGATGGGGCTCGATCTGGTCGAAGTGCGGGTCCTGGATCAGCGCCCGCTCGAACTCCAGGAACGCTTGCAGCGTCTTGGCCGAGCCCTCGACGCTCACCGGAATTCCCCCGCCCACCTTTTCGCGATCTCTTTGCCCCTGTCGCCCGAAGGAGAACACCGGTCGGATCGTCGCCATCCGGACCTCGTAGGGCAGCACTTCCTCCATCTGGTTGAACAGACGGGTCCACGACAGGGCCTTCCGCTCGATGACATCGCCCGCCTTGTCGGCCCTCAAGTTCAGATCGTTGAGATCGTATTTCCCGATGCCGCGCCGTGCCGAGTTCTCGCGGCGTTGGAGGTCGGACATTCGGCTCTCGAAGGAATCCCGCTCGGCATTGAGAACATCGAGGTCCCGGTCGTGTCGGACGTAGGCAGTCACGTTCCAGGTCGTCCCGCCGAGGATCGCGAGCGCGAGCGCCGCGTGGGCGATCCACAGCAGCGTGTTGTTTCGCATCGGCCGCGAGGCCAGATTGAGATCGAGAGGGTTCATCATCCCCTCCCGGCCGCGGCACCGACCGCGGGAGCGATACGCTGCGCTACATCCGGATCGAGCCGCAGCCCCTCGGCCAGGGTCAAAACGGACGCCGGGTCCACCGGGGTCACCCGACGGAACGACAGTGGTTCCAGCAAGGCCGTCATCTCATCCATCGGCTTGCCGACCGATCGCACGAAGATCGTGTCGATCCCTTCGCCGCCGAGCTTCTCCTGGTAGTACGACAGTGAACTATTGACCTCGCGCGCGAGAACGCCGTTGGGCGCCTGGCCGTCGCCGTTGCCCACGGCGTAGGACTTGCAGCGGTAGAACACCAGGCGCTCGCCACGTACGATCAGCAGAGAGAAATAGGTCTCCGAGCAATTGAGCAGCGCAACGTCCCGGGACCCCCCGGAGGCTTCGACCAGGCTGCGGCGGCACAGGTTGAACAGGTTGGTGGTGCACAGGTCCACCATGCCCGGGCGGGCACCGGCGGCCTGGAAGACGCGCTCGTACTGCTCGATCACCGAGCGCAACATCAGCGCGACCAGGACCGTGATCTCCTTGCCGTCGCCCTGCAGCATCTGATACGAGACCACTGCGTCGTCGAGCCGGAAGGGCACCGCGCGCCGGAGCCGGAAGCGAATCAGCTCCGTGAGCTGTTTCCGCGAGCCCGGCCGCTCGGGGAGCGTCATCAGACTCACCTTGGCGAGATTGTCGGGCAGGACCAGCGAGACCTTTCCCGGACGCGTTCCGCTTGCCGCGAACAGGTCCTGGACCTTCTTGATGACCGTATCGGGGGAACCGAGGTTGGGCCGCACGATCGACGTCCCGACGGTGGCCTCGGGAAGTGCCCGCGCCTGGTGGGCCTCGAGGTACGTCTTGCCACGCCGGCGCTTCAGCCTCACCAGCACCATCTCCCGATGGTTGATCTCGATGGCCACCGGGGGATAGTTGGGCCGCAACCCCCGGATCTTTTCCAGATCGAGGTGCCGGACGGTACTGATGATGTCGTTGATCGAGCTCATGTCGATTGTCGTCCGACCCTATTCGATGAACGTGACCTTGTTGATCTCATGAAGCGTGCTCTTGCCCCCGAAGGTCTTGGCCAGGGCCGCCTCCCGGAGGAAGGTCATGCCCTCGTCTTTGGCGGCCCGTTTGATGTCCGCCGCCGGGCGCTTCTGCAGGATCATCTCGCGAATCCGGTCCGACATGTCCAGCAGTTCGGCAATGGCCGTCCTCCCACGGTAGCCGGTTCCATTGCAGTCGATGCACCCCTTGCCCTCGTAAAACGTGTAGTCGCCGTACTGCGCGTGATCGAGCCCCGACTCGAACAACTGCTCGCGCGTGGCCTTGACCGGCCTCTTGCAGCTCGTACAGATCAGCCGCACCAGCCTCTGGGCCAGAATGCAGTTCAGTGCCGAGACGAAGTTGTACGGCTCGACCTTCATGTTGATGAAACGCCCCACCACGTCGACCACGTTGTTCGCGTGGACGGTGGTGAACACCAGGTGGCCCGTCAGCGCCGACTGGATGGCGATCTGCGCGGTCTCCTCGTCGCGGATCTCTCCGACCATCACCTTGTCGGGATCGTGACGGAGAATCGAGCGCAGACCACGAGCGAAGGTCAGGCCCTTCTTCTCGTTGACCGGAATCTGCGTGATCCCAGGGAGCTGGTATTCGACCGGGTCCTCGATGGTGACGATCTTGTCTTCCTCGTTCTGGATCTCCGAGAGAGCGGCGTACAGCGTGGTGGTCTTTCCCGAACCGGTAGGCCCCGTCACCAGGACCATACCGTACGGCTCCTTGATGAACCGCCGTATGCGGGCGACGTCCTTTTCCTCAAAGCCGCAGACGTCGAGATTCAGCGAGGCGAACTCGCGGTTGGTCGATTCCTTGTCCAGGATACGGATGACCGCGTCCTCGCCATGCACGCTGGGCATGATCGAGACGCGGAAGTCGACCGTGCGGTCCTTGATCCGGAGCTTGAAGCGGCCGTCCTGGGGAATGCGCTTCTCGGAGATGTCCAGCTCGGACATGACCTTGATGCGCGAGATGATCGTCGAATGGAATTTCTTGTCGATCGGCTCCATCGCCTGGTAGAGAACGCCGTCGATCCGGTACTTGATCACCACCTCGCGGTCGCGGGTCTCGATGTGGATGTCCGACGCTCGTCGCTGCAGTGCGTTGAAGATCGTCGAGTCGACGAGCTTGATGATGGGCGACGAGTCGGACGTCAGGCGATCGATGGACAGGGTCTCCTCCCCTGTCTCCTCGTCTTCGGTCACGATCTGCAGGCGGAATTCCTCGGTGGCCTCGTCCAGCACCCGCTGGGACGACTCGCTCTTCTTGAGGATCTCCTGAATCGCGGACTGGGTGCCGACGCTCACCTCGATGCTGGCGCCGAGCAGCAGCTCGAGCTCGTCGATCATGAGCACGTCGGTCGGGTCGGCGACCACGATCACGAGCCCGGTTTCGGTGCGGTGCCGAGGCACGAAGTTGTACCGGAACATCAGGTCCACGGGGATCGAGCGGAACAGCTCGGGATCGATCTCGAAATGCTCGAGGTTGACGTACTCGATTCCGACGCGCTCGGCCAGCCGTTGCGCCTGGTACTCCTCGGAGAGGACCTCTTTCTGAGACTCGGCGTCAGAAGCCGGGCCCGGGGTCTCTTCGTGGATATGGGTTTCGTCTGCCATGCTCTCAGAAACTCGACTGGCTGTAGCTTCGAAGAAGCGGCAGGTAGAGCGCCAGCAGCATCCCGCCTACCACCACGGCCATGAACACGATCAGCAAGGGCTCGAACAACGAGACCATGCGGGTCAACTTGTAGTCGATCTCTTCGTCGGTGAAGTCCGAAGCGTTGTGGAGCATCTCTTCGAGAGCGCCCGTGGACTCGCCCACCTTGATCATCTCGATCGCGATGTCTCGGATCAGGCCGGTGCGTTCCAGGCTCTCCCACAACGACTGGCCCTCGCGGACTTGCGTCGCGGCCTTGTGAAGCTCGCGCTCGAAGACGGTATTGCCCACCGCCTGAGCGGAAAGCTCCAGCCCGGTGACCAGGGGGATCCCGCCCGCCACCAGGGTGCCCAAGGTGCGGGTGAAGCGATTCTGGGCGTAGTCGTGGATGATGCTCCCGACCACCGGGATCTTCATCTTGACACGATCCAGCACCAGCCGTCCGGCGGTGCTGCGCCGCCATGTCATGAAGGCGACCGCAAGACCGGTCACCGTCACGAAGATCGCCTTCCAGTGCGTCGTGCAGAAGGTCGCCGTCTCCACCAGGATCACGGTGATCAGCGGAAGCTCGGTGCCGAAGTCCACGAGGAACTCGTTGAACGCCGGGATGATGTAGAACACCATCAACGCAACCAGGCCGATGCACAGAACCATGAGTATGACCGGGTACATCAGCGCCGCGGTCACCTTCCTGCGGATGGCCATGATGCTTCGCTGGTACGCGACGTAGCGCTCGAGGACCGACGGCAGCTCCCCGGAACGCTCGCCGGAGGCGATGCTCGAGGCGTACAGCTTGGGGAACAGGTCGCCCTGCGCCGCGAACGCCTCGGAGACCGATTCGCCTCCCTTCACGCGATCGCGAATGTCTTGGAGGGCGGCCTTGAAGGTCGGATTCTTGCGCCGCTCCAGCAGGATGTCGAGGCTCGCGAGCACCGGGAGACCGGCCTTGATCAGAGCCCGGAGCTCCTGGTTGAAGAACAGGAACTCCCGGGAGGAGATCTTGGGCTTGATGCGAATGGTATCGGTGATGGCCTGCAACACCGGGTTCCGGCGGCGCATCTCGAGAATCAGATAGTCCTTCGACTCGAGCTCGCGGCGGAGAGCCCCCTCGTCGTCGGCCTCGAAGCCGCGCTCCACGATCTCCCCGGTGGGATACGCAACCCTGCAGAAGAACTCCGCCATGGCTATCTCGGGTTCGCCTCCAGGTTGAGAAACAGGGCCTTCTTCGAGTTCGGCGCCTGGGCGGCGCCCACCAGCAGCGGCTGGCCGGCCTTGACCGTGATCTCGGCGCTGTAGATGTTCTTGATCGTCTCGTCGCCCTCGGGGGTCCGGGTGATCCGGAGCAACGTGAATCGCTTGAACTTGACCCGCTCGTCGTCAACCCAATCGACCTCGAAGATGACCCTGTAGTCCTCCGAAAGCTCGGTGGTGACCGTCGACCCCTCGACGCCCACGATGGAGCGCTTGCCGAGCGGGTCGAACGCCGTGAACCCGGTGATCGGCGCGATCTCCCAGATTCCGCGGTCGCGGGTGTGCAGCTCTCCCGATTGCGTGCGGCCTGCCTCGGCCTGGGTGCCGAGCGCGAGGCTGATGGAGACCTCGACGCTTCGCGGCGGGAGGTCGAAGCTTTCCAGCAGTGAGGGAACCTGATCGAGGATCGAGACGCGGTCCTTGACGACCAGACGGTTGAGACGCATCTGCATCGTGATCTCGCCGTCTTCGGAGAGGATCGAGCTGACCAGCTCGGCCGAATCCGCCAGCGGCCGGAAACGCACCGGGTACGATCGCGTCTGGATCGGATCGACGTCATCGCCGGATGCGTGCAGCAGCGACGCGCACGGGGCAACGACGAACAACGCGGCGATCGCCGTGGCCATCGTGACCCGCACAAGCACTCGAGTCATAGGTCCAGCTCCTGATCGAAGATCATCACGACCCGGGTCTCCCCCATCGTGAGGTCGACGACACGCGCCTCACTGGGCGTATCGAGGAGCGCGAGACTCGCCCCCGGCGCGATCTCGACGAGGTCCGCCACCGACTGAACGGGCGATCCGACCTCCGACGTTCCCCCGGTGAAGAACACCATCCCGAGCGCCAGGAGGATTCCGGCCGCGAGGACGCCGGCAGCCCGCAGGTTCCACGCCCGGGAAACCCCAGGCCGCGCCGCGATGCCGGAATCGATCGCCGCGAACACCCCTTCGGAGACGCTGTCGAGCAGATCCTCCGGCATCTCCCGGGTGGAGAGCATCGCGAAGAGCCGCGTGGGGTCGGAAGCCGCCCACTGTGAGCGACAGGTGGAGCACGCGAGGACGTGGCGCAGGAGCTCGCGTCTCCGGTCGGGGGCCATTCCGTCGAGATGCGACAGCGTCTCGAGCGACGGGTGGACGCTCACGACCCGTTCTCCTCCGAGGTGTCGGCCGAGCGCGGCACGAGGCCCGGATAGTCGCGCCGCAGACCGGCCTGCAGGATGCGCCGCGCCTGGTGCAGGTGGTTGCGCACGGTGGACTCTCGAACTCCGAGGATGCGAGCGACCTCCGCGGTCTCCAGTCCTTCGATTTCCCGGAGCACGAAGGCCGCGCGCTGCCGCGGCGCGAGCTGCCCCGCCAGCTTGAGGAACACCTTCTGGAGCTCGCCGAGGTCGACCGCCCGCTCGGCCTCTCCGGACGCAGCGACGTCCTCGAGAAGCGAGGGGTCGTCGGGCAGCGGTTGAAGCGCCCCCTGCGGCCCGCGCGTCCTGAGATGGTCGATCGCTGCGTTCATCGTGATCCTGTACAGCCAGGTATCGAACCGGCGGGCCGGGTCGAACCTGGGCAAAACCTTCCAGAGCCGGAGAAAGACCCACTGTGCGACGTCGCGAGCGTCCTCCAGGTCACCGGTGACCTGGTAAGCGGTACGGACAACCCGTTCCCGCTTGAGCACGACCAGCGCCTCGAACGCCCGGCGATCGCCGCCCATGGCCGCGCGGATCAGTTCCGCTTCGTCCCGCATCGTCCCGGAGTGTCTTTCCACACACCCGGAGGGCGCGGGAGCGCCGGCCCCGTGTGTGGTACGGAACCGGGCGGACCCCTGTCTAGTCCACCCGAAGAAAGAAAAAGACCGTCATTTCGGGACGGTCCACGAACCAAGGCATTCTAGCGGATAAGACGCTAGGGGGCCGTAACGGACAGATCGGGACCAGCCGAGCGAGTCATCGGAGCCGAGATCAAGGCGTGCTGACGACGCATATCGGGAATATTCGGAGGAAGCACAACGAGGAGATCGGATTCGAGGGCCGCTCGGGTGGTGCCGATCTGTCCGTTTCGGTCCACTAGGGGGCCGTCCGGGCCGTTTTGGCCCTCCCCGCGCCCTTGCGGCCCATGACCGGCCTGGGGGCGGCGGGGTCGACCAGAGCTGCGGCGAAGACCTCCCGGACGTCCCGCACGAAAACGAAGCTCATGTTGCGCCGCAGGGCGCGGGGGATCTCCTCGAGATTCTTGCGGTTCGCCTCGGGGACGATCACGGTTCGGATTCCCGAACGCCTTGCTGCCAGGACCTTTTCCTTGATGCCGCCGACTGGCAGGACGTTCCCCCGCAGGGTGATCTCCCCGGTCATCGCGACGTCGCGACGCACGGCCCGATCGGTGAAGGCCGACAGCATGGCGGCCGCCATGGTGATCCCAGCGGAGGGGCCGTCTTTGGGGATCGCTCCCTCGGGGACGTGAATGTGGACGTCCCGGGCCGAGAAGAAGTCCTCCGGAATCTCGAGGGCGTCGCCCCGGGCCCGCGCGTAGGACAGCGCCGCCTGGGCCGACTCTTTCATGACGTTTCCGAGGTGGCCGGTCAGGATCAGGGCGCCCTGCCCCTTCATGGTCGTGGCCTCGACGAACAGGACGTCGCCCCCACTCTCGGTCCAGGCCAGCCCCGTCGCGACGCCGACCTGATCGGTGGACAGCGCGTCCTCGCGGCTCGCCGGCGCGGCCCCGAGAAATCCTTCCAGGCTCGATGCGATGACCCGAACCTTGCGCTTGCGCCCCTCCGCGATCTGCCGGGCCACCTTTCGACATACGGCCGCGATGCACCGCTCGAGCCCGCGGAGCCCGGCTTCCCGGGTGTAGTCCGAGATCATGGCCCGCAGGGCGTTCTCGGAGAAGTCTATGTGAGAGGTCTTCAGGCCGTTCTGGTCGATCTGCCGCGGCACGAGATGGCGCTGGGCGATGATGATCTTCTCTTCCTCGGTGTAGCCCGATAGCGAGATGACCTCCATGCGATCGCGGAAGGCCGGCTGGACCGGGTCCAGCAGGTTGGCAGTGGTGATGAACATCACGTCCGAGAGGTCGAACGGCACGCCGAGGTAGTGGTCGCGGAAGTTGTGGTTCTGCTCCGGATCCAGGACCTCGAGAAGCGCCGACGACGGATCGCCGCGGAAGTCCTGGCCGATCTTGTCGACCTCGTCGAGCATGAACACCGGGTTCGACGACCCGCACTGGTGGATGCCCTGGACGATCCGCCCGGGCATCGCGCCCACGTAGGTGCGGCGGTGTCCACGAATCTCGGCCTCGTCCTTCACCCCGCCGAGGGACAGGCCGACGAACTTCCGGCCCAGGGCCCTGGCGATCGAGCGGCACAGGGAGGTCTTACCGACCCCGGGGGGGCCGACGAAACACAGGATCGGGCCCTTGCTCTTCTTCTTGAGCTTCCGGACGGCGAGGTACTCGAGAATCCTCTCCTTGACCTTTTCGAGCCCGTAGTGATCCTCGTCGAGGATCGCGCCGGCCTTCTTGAGATTGAGGTTGTCCCGGGTCGTCTGACCCCACGGCAATCCGGTGAGCCAATCGAGGTAATTGCGAAGGGTCGTGGCCTCGGCACTGTCCGGATGCATCTTCTCGAGGCGCTTGAGCTGGCGATCGAACTCCTCGCGCGTCGCCTCCGGCATCTCGAGGTTCTCGGCCTTCGAACGGAATTCCTCGGCCTCCTCGGCGAGCTCGTTCCCCTCGCCCAGCTCGGTGAGGATCGCCTTCATCTGGTGGCGCAGGTAGTACTCGCGCTGCGAGCGGTCCATCTCGTCCTTGGCCATCGAGTCGATCTCGCGCTGCATGGAGAGCAGATCGATCTCGCGCTTGAGGAAATCGTGGACTCTCCGAAGGCGCGCGATCGGGTCGAGCAGCTCGAGGACCTCCTGGGCGTCTTCGACCTTGAGCTCCATGTTCGAAGCGGCGAGATCCGCGAGGCGGCCCGGGTCTTCGAGATTGCTCGCGATGACCATCACGTCGGACGGGAGCTTCTGTCCGAGGCTCGCGGCGCGCTCCAGCAGGCGCTTGGACGACCGCATCAACGCTTCTTTCTCGATCGAGTCCGGGTCGTGCGGCAGGTCCAGGACCTTGGAGATTCGTGCCTCGAAGTACGGCCGGGTCGAGACGAACTCTTCGATGCGGGCGCGACACACGCCCTGGACGAGCACACGGATGCGCTCGTCGGGGAGCTTCAGCATCCGCATGATCACGGCGACGGTCCCTACTCGGAACAGATCGTCCTCGCCGGGATCCTCCTCGTCGCGGTCCTTCTGGGCCGTCAGGAGAATCATCCGGTTGTCGGACAGGCCGCGGTCGACGGCCTGGATGGAGATCTCCCTGGCCACCGACAGCGGCGAAATGATGAACGGGTGAACGACCATGTCCCTCAGCGGCAGCACCGGAAGCTCGGAGGGAATGCGCTGTTCGGCCGCGCGATCGACCTGGGATTCCGTCATGAGCCCATCACCTCGATTCGAACCTCTTCGCCTCTCCGGTTGGCGACCTTGGGGAATCGGATCCGGAGCAGACCGTCGACGAGGGACGCCTCGGCGCGGTGGGTATTCACAGGAGCGGTCAGGTGGATGGCCCGGCGAAACGGTCCGAAGGCGCGTTCGCCCTCCGACGCGCCGTTGCCCTTCTTTTCGCCCTGGAGGATGACGTGGCCACCGTGAACCGACAGCCGGAGATCCTCGAGCTCGACGCCGGGCAACTCGACCTTGACCACCAGGCTGTCCTCGGTCTCCGACACGTCGGTGTTGGGGATCCAGGAACCGGTCTCCTGATTCGGCTCCCCGAGGTCGAGGAGGTTGTCGAACAGGCGATTGATCTCGCTCTGGATTCTCGCGGCCTCGAGCCACGGGCCGAACGTCTGCGACATCTCCGACTCCTTCCTACTTGCGGGTCTGCAGGAGGCCGTGCAGCTCCTGCATGAACTCTTCGACGTCTTCGAATTGGCGGTAGACCGAGGCGAATCGGACGTACGCCACCTTGTCGAGCTCCCGGAGCTTGTCCATGACGCGCTCGCCGACCTGCCGGGCCTCGACCTCGCGATCGGGCGCTTCCTGGATCATCTGCTCGATCTGGTCGACGATCTCGGTCAAGGCCTTCGCCGAGACCGGCCGCTTCTCGCAGGCGCGGTGCAGGCCGGCGAGGAGCTTGCCACGGTCGAAGGCCTCGCGGCGCCCATCTTTCTTGACGACCAGGTACGGCACCTCCTCGATGCGCTCGTAGGACGTGAAGCGCCGTCCGCAGCTCAGGCACTCGCGCCGGCGGCGGATGGCATCACCGGCCCCGACTTCCCGGGAGTCCACCACCTTGTCTTTGAGGTGGTTGCAGTACGGGCATTTCACGACCCTTCCTCCACCGCGGCGGCATCGCCGAGCGGCTCGCTCGCATCGCTTCCCAGCTCACGAAGACGACGCGCCGCCGAAATCACGTCTTTCCACGAGATGCGCTCGGTCCAGATGAAGACGACACCCAGCAAGATCACGGGCACGGTGATGACCACGTGCATCAGGATTCCGGCGCTGACCGCGACGACATCGTTGACGTGGTAGAGCATGAGGCCGAATGCCATCGCTGCGTGGTAGGAGCCCGCGCCGCCCGGAGTCGGCACCGCGACGCCCAGGGCGAGCATGGGGAGCATCACGAGCACCCCGCCAAAGGGGATGTCGGCGCCGACCGCCCGGACGCCGATCCAGGTGGCCAGGCCGATGGTGAGCCACGCCAGCATGCTTTGCGCGAGAATCCATACCAGCAGCCGCGGCTCGCGCAGGGCCCTGACCCCGTCGGAGATCGAGAGGAAAGTCCTTCCCATCCATCGGACGAGCTTGCCCCGCCGCTCGATCCACCGTCCCAGGGGCTCGCGTGCCGATGTGGCGAGCATGAGAGATCCGATAAAAACGGCCAGGAAAGCCACGAAGAAGATCGACGCGCTCCGGATCAGACCGAGGTGCTCGGCGGCCTCCCCGGTGAGCGGGCTGAGCCAGATGCCCACCGAGAACAGGACGACGATGGCGACCCCGTCGAGCAGGCGATCCGCGACCACCGAGCCGAGGCAGGGTCCCAGCGGGACTTTCTCGCGCGCCGAGAGAAGCGTCGGGCGCACGACCTCGCCGAGGCGTCCCGGAATGACCCAGCTGGTCATGTAGCCCAGGATCACGGCCACGAACATCGGCCGGAAATGAAGGTCGCGCCGTACCGGCTTGAGCAGTGCCTTCCAGCGCCACACCCGGAAGACGTTGTGCCCCAAGTTCAGCACCGCCGAAACCAGCAGACCCAGCACCGAGGCCTGCTTTACGGAGGCCCACAGCTGGTGGGGATCGACGCCCCGAAGCACGATCCACAGAAGGACGGCCGCAAGGGCGAATCCTCCCAGGTATTTGAGTCCGTCCCTCATTCCGCGGTGAATCTAGGGTACGCGCGACCGCAGGTCAATAGAGAGGGGCCAACTTTGGCGGCTTTTCGGTCATCTGAGCCCGGATTCGACCGATCCTCCTCCGCTTCGTGGCCATCTCCCTCGCAAAACCGCCACCGCGAGCCCACTGGGCGGCCCAGAACGGCCTTCCAGGAGGCCCAGGACCCCTCAGGACGGGTCTTCGCGGGTCGCCGGGGCCTCCGGCCGGACCCTCACGATCGAGAATCGCTTGAGCGTCACCGTGCCGGTGGGAGCCCCGCGGACCCGCCGGACATACTTCCTGCGGGTCCAATGGACATCGACCTGGCCTTCGGAACGGGCCCCGCTGTACCAGGCCGCCAGGGCGGCTGCCTCTTCCAGGGCGGCGGTGGAAGGTTGGGTCAGGCGGCGGGGGTTGCGGATGACCACGTGGGCTCCCGGATGGCCCTGGGCGTGGAGCCAGAAGTCCTCGGGTCCGGCGATCTTGAAGGTCAGGCGATCGTTGGCGCGGCCCGTGCGGCCCACGAGGATCGATGCGCCGTCGGTGCTGGTGAATATCCGCACGCCCTCGACCCTCGCCGGGATCCCCCCGGGGCCCTCGGACCGCCGGCGTGGAAACAGGCCGACGGCGATGCCCTCGTGTCGCATGCCCTCCTCGATCCGGGTCGAGCCGTCCTCTCCGGCAGCGTCCTCGGTTTCCGTCGCGAGGCGCTCGAGCCGCTCTCTCCGGGATCGTACGAGGTCCAGTCTTCTTCGGGCCGACTCGAGACCTCTTCTTGCGCGGCGGTGGCGACGAAAGTGGGCGTCGGCCACCGCCGGGAGGCTCATCCCCGGCGTCGCCGGAACGATCACCGACGACTCCGGCTCCCATGGGTCGGGCACGACGACGTGCTCGCCGTGTCGTTCGGCGGCTGCGAGGCCCGCCAGAAGTGCCTCGGCCCACCTCCGGTACCGATCCGGATCCTCGAACCCTCGCAGGTCCGCGGAGACCCTTGTCTCGACCTCCCACAGCCTGCGAACTTCCTTTGCGAGGATTGCGCGAAGCGCCTCGATGCGCTCTACGATCTCAGCCGACAGCTCGAGCGCCTCGTGGTACAGCCCGGCGGTGGCCGTGGGGTCGCGGCGCCGGATCGACGGGATCTCACCCCCCGGGTCCCACGGCAGGAGCCGCACCGCACCGGGATCCAGCCGGCCCTGCCGCGCCAGCTCGACCGGGTCGCCTTCGGTCAGGATCACCGGATCGAGCTCGCCCGCGGCGAGCTGCTCGAGCCGCTCCGCGAGAACCTGCCCCGCCGCGACACCGCGGTCGTTCGATTCTTCGCTCACCAGCCGCGCGCCCTCGGTCCCCACACCGAACAGCCGGCGCCGGATCGCCTCGAGGAGCGGCTCGTCGTCGCGGACCGCCTGCTCCAGCACCTCCCCGATGGTGTGAGCGTCGGCGCCGAACGGATCGAGCTGGCGCGGCGGAAGCGATCGGGGCTTCCACTTCCCACCGGGAGCGATTCGCTCGCGGGCCGCGCGTGGGTTGCGGGCTGCCGCATCGACCACCCCCTCGCGACCGAGCAGGATGAGATTGGCTCCGTGGGTGGCCAACTCGGCCACCAGAGCGTGGCCGTCGGCAAATCGGATGACGACGACGCGGTCCGACGACGGCTTGCCCACGGACTCGACCACCGTTCCTGCAAGAGCGCGCCGGCAGGTCGCTTCGAACGCGTCGCCCCGCCGCGCCGCCTTGCCCTTGCGGCGCACGGCGGGACTGCCGATCCACGGCAGCTCGGGCCGCAATGACACGAGCACGGATCTACGTCGGTCTGCCTTGCGAAAGGCGAGGCGGTAGCGGTGGAGACCGTCTTTCCGGACGTCCTCGAGGACGGTCGCCCGGAGCTCATCGTCGAGCGCCGCCGCGACTCGGATCAGGACCAGGTTATCCATGGAAAGTGAACGCCATCAATGAAACGGCCCGGCGTGAGGCCGGGCCTTTCAGCACACCGCGAGGACTCTCCGGAGCTCAGTGATCGAGCTTCGCCTTGACCCCGTCGATCGAGGTCACCAAGGCGCCGTCGATCTGCTCCTCGATCTTCTCGGCGGTCTTGCTCGAAGCCTCGGAGAGCTCCGAGATCAGTAGGAACCGGGCGCGATCGAGCATCTTGCGCTCGCGGTACGAGAGTGGCTTGACCTCGGCGAGAACCGTGAGGCTCTTGAGGACCTCGGCCACGGCCATGATGTCGCCCGTTCTCATCTTGTCGGAGTTGGCCTGGAAACGGCCCTTCCAGTCGTCGTAGGTCGCGACCTCACCATTCTTTAAAAGCTTAAACACGCGATTGTACTGGTGGCGCGTGAGGACCTTGCGGAGGCCGACCGTCGAGGTGTTGTCGACCGGTACCATGACCATGCTGTCGGAGGAGAGAAGCCGGAGGCGATAGAAGGCCGACGTGCTGCCTTCGATTGACTTTTCGGCTACCTGCTCAATGACTCCCACGCCGTGATTTGGATAAACGACCTTGTCACCGATCTTGAATTCCAAACCGTTCCTCCCTGCCCCTCGAGGAGCCGGACGGAGACCGAATACCGGGTCCGAGACATGCCTGAGGAGTCGTCCCATGTTAGCGCGGATCGAATGATTTGTCAACGACTTATGAGGAAATGGGTGGATTTCCGCACCCCCGATATCGGGGCTCCGCGGCAGTATGGGCGACTAGCGAATGTAGGTCGAGACGGCGAGGAATTCGGGGTCCGGAAACCAGGCAAACAGCACCGTTCCGTCGCGAATGGCATCGATCAGATCATCGACCACGGCTGACCGCACCGCCGGACAGCCCCAGCTCCGGCCGAGGCGCCCGTGCTCGTCGATGAACTCGGTGCTGACGTAGTCGGCACCGTGGACAACGATCGCCCGATCCATGGCCCGGTCGTTGATCCCGGGTTCGAGGCCCACCAGCCTCAACGAGTGGCCGTGACGCCCCTCGCAGGTCTCCCCGGTCACGAAGGTGCCCAGACTCGAGGCCAAGCTCCCGGCGGCATTCGAGAACGACTCGGCCAGGTCGAGACCCGTTTCCTTGCCGTGGGCGACCCGCTCGTGAAACAGGACCTCGTTGGCGTCGAGATCGAGGACCCACAGGCGTTTTTCCGTCGAGGGCAACGAGTAGTCGATGATCGTCAGGCGGTTCCGCCCCACATCGTCTCGGAGTGGACGGGCGTGGGCCAAGGCCCGCAGTCCCATCGCGAGAACCCCGGAATCGAGGCCCGGCGTCCCGCGGAGTCGCTCGAAAGAGCCGCGAAGCTCCGGGGGGATCTCGAGCTCCGACCCGTCGGCTGCGATCGGGTCGATCGCCAACCGGCCGGGAACGAGGGTGATTCCGAGTGCCGGGTCCAGAAGCCCCCCCATGCATCTTCGCTCCACCTCCCTGAAGCGATTCTTGAACTCTCGATTGGCGGCGATGCGAGCCATCCACCCGTTGGAGCCCCCGGTGTCGGCCTCCCTTTCCTCCTCCATGACCTGCTGCAGTCCCCTGTCGAGGCAGCTCGCCAACGCGGCGGTATCGGTCTCACCCCCCTCGATCCGGATCCGGGTCTGGTCGTGCCCACCGAAGTCGACCACGATCTCGCCGTTCCCCTCGACGCGGATCTCCGGGGCGGGCCTCTCGACCACCGCCTCGGGGACCGGATCAGCTCGCGGCGGGTCGTCGCTGCCCACCAGCGCGTCGAGTCCCTCGACCACGGCGGCCACCAGGATCAGGCCGCCGGCCAAAACGGCCGCCACCTGGAGCGAGGTTCGGGGCATGGGCATCCGGCGACTCATGAAGGACCCTCGCGGATAGATACGCGGGCGAGCCCCGCGGGATTCCTTCCCACGATCCCGTAGCGGTAACCGTCCTGGCAAGTGAGAGGAAGAGCGGGGAGCGTGCGCGCCCGGCCCCGACCGTAGCCTGGGAGGTCTGACCTGGAGATCGGTCGGGACCGGGCTCGGCGGACCCGATGCGTGCGGCGGGTCCGTCAGGTCAAGTCTACATCCCGCATCACCCCACAAATCGGATGAGTTTTCCCCTGTTTGAGGCGCACGGTTTCAAGCTGGTACCATGCCGGTCTTCGCCCGAGTTGCCGGAGTGGCGGAATGGCAGACGCAGGGGACTCAAAATCCCCCGCCCCCTGAGGGCGTGTGGGTTCGACTCCCACCTCCGGTACCAGCTCGAAATGCCCGGGGCTCACCGCGGGGACACGAGTTCCGAATCCGAGCATCACGGATAGACTACAGCCCATGAATCGAACCCTGGCCGACGTGTTGCCCGTGCTGCCCACCGTCGCGGTGGTCCTTCTGTGCAGCGCGCTGATGGGTTGGGTCCAGTTCTCGTTCGACGGGATGCACGACGGAGACAGCTACTTTCACACCCGCGCCGCGCGTGAGCTGGACGAGCACGGATTCCGCGACAAGTTCCCTCAGACTGCCTTCAGCACCTGGAGCGTACGGTACAGCGACAAGGACCTCTTGTTCCACGCGTTCCTGATCCCCTTCCAGCGGCTCCACCGGGCCCTGTCGGATCAAGAGACCGAGGACCTCGTAACCCCGGGCAAGCAGGCGGCTGTCGTGCTCACCCTCGTGTTCTTCGTCTGCTTCGCGGTGGCCCTGCACCGGGTTGACGCGAGGTTCCCGTGGTTCTGGATCCTCCTGCTGTTCGTTGCGGACGCGCCGTTGCTGTTCGCCTTCCTTCCCGTTCGCCCCGGTCTGCTCGCGATCGCTTTCGTGGTGGTCGAGATCGTCCTGATCTTGCGACGCAAGATTCTCTGGCTGTTCATCGTGGGCGCGCTGCACGCGCTGGGGCACTCCTCCTTCGTCCTGCTGCCGGCTCTCGCGACCGCCTGGACGATAGCGCACCTCCTTCGTCGTGAGAGCTTCTCGACCCGCCTGCTCGCGGTGGCATTCCTCGGTCCGATCCTGGGGCTCATCGTCAACCCGTACTTTCCCAACAACCTGTTCGTGGCCTGGGACCAGCTCGTCGAGGTCGCGCGCGCCGTGTGGCTGGGCGCCTCGGAAGTTCCCGCTCATCTGTTCGGCTCCGAGCTGGTCGCTCCGCGAACGAGCCAGTTCCTGGGTAGCTACCCGGCGTTCCTGCCGGCGGTGTGCGCGCTCGTCGCCTTCCTGGCCTACCCCCGCCGCCGTCTCTCAACCGAGGGACTCGCGCTGGTCCTGATGACCGGGTTGCTCTTGGGGGTCGGGTTTATGTCCGAGCGCTTCCTGAGGTTCTTCTTCCCTGCCGCCGTGCTTCTCGGGGCGCGACTGTGGACGGAGTTGTGGGGAAACACCGCTTTGCGCGAATCGTGGCGAGGCAACGCGCGGGCCTTCGCGTTTTCGGCAAGCGTTCTGGTCTTCAGTCTGCTGGGTGGTCTGGCGGACGGCAGCGTCGCGACGGTGCAGAACCACGTGGTGGGCATGAGCACCCCGGGAATCTACCGGCCGGCGGTCGAGTTCCTCGAGCGCACGGCAAAGCCGGACGAGCTTGTCTATCACAACTTCTGGTGGGACTTCTCGGTTCTCTATCACTATCGGCCGGACGGTCGTTACGTCGTGGCCCTCGATCCCGTCTTCTTCTACCGTTTCGACCCCGAGTTGTTCGACAAGAGTCTCGAGGCGTTTTCGGGGACGACCGAAAACGTCTACCGCATTCTCGATGACGACTTCGGGGCGCGGTGGGTGTTCGTGCCCAAGGACGCTCGGTACTATCCCTTCTTCAATCTCCTTCGGCAAGACGGTCGATTCGAGAAAGCCTACGAAGACCCGCACGTCGTGATCGTGAAGCTCCCTTAGAAGATCACCCTTCGCGGGCGAGGACCCACGCCCAGTTGCCCACTAGCCCCAGAGCGATGGCGATCCGTGCAGGAACCGGCGGCGTTGCCGGAAGGGAGGGTAGGCGGCCGCCCGATCGGATCCACGCCGGCGGCGCGGACAGGAGGGATTGCGAAAACGGAATGAGCGCGATCGCGGCCAGCGCGGCGACGGCCCACACGTCGGCAACCTGTCGATCTAATCGGTCGGGGGTTCGCCAGGTCACGAGTCGAGCGCTACGCCCAGCATCACAGCCGTCACGATGGCCATCCCGATGCAGACGCAGCACAACAAGATCAGCGCGGGGGGTGCCGATTCGTGGACCGGAGGTTCGGGGGGCAACTCGCTCATGGGTTCGGCCTTTAAACCATGACCACCCGGGTGAAGGGATTCGTCCGCTTCGACCTCGACCGGACTAGAATCGAGCCATGAAGGCGTCTCGTTTTGCCACGCTCCTCGTCTTCGCCGCGGCGCTCGCGCTGCTCGTGACGGTCTGGCTCCAGTATCGGCGAGATCCTTTCAGCGAAATCTTGATCTCCGACGCTCTCTCCTATCATCGGTGGGCGGAGCGGATCGTCGAGAACGGCCTCTCGAGCGAGCCGGTCTTTCACCAGGCACCGCTCTTCCCCCTGTGGCTCGCCGCGATCTACCGCGTCTCCCCCGCGGGCTCGCCCCCGACCCTCGCCATCCTGGTGCAGATCCTGTTGACCTCGGCGGCGATCGCGCTGATCGTGCCGCTCGGACGTGAGTTCCTGGGCTCCACCCGGGCCGGGGTCATCGGTGCGGTGCTGGTCCTTCTCCACGGACCGTTCGTCTTTCACGGCGTGAAGCTCCTCTACCTCCCTCTCGCCCTGGTCGGTCAGGCTGCCGCTTTCGTTGCGCTCGGCCAGGCGAGGGAACGGCCCGGGCCGTTCGGTGCGACGATCGCGGGTGCGCTGCTGGGGCTGTCGGTCCTGGTCAGGACCGAGATGCTCCTGGCACTGCCGGTCTTCTTCCTGGCGCTGGCAACTTCACGCCCTCGGGGACCCCAACGTTTCGTACCCGCCGCCGCGTGCCTCGTCGCCTGCGGCCTCGTCATTGCTCCGGCGACCCTGCACAACGCGCGACACGGAGACCTCGTCCTGGTGGCATCGTCGGGCGGGGAGAATCTCTTCATCGGGAACCAGCGCGGCGCCAAGGGGGACTACTCGCCGATCGACCCACGGGCCGGCGATATCTTCTCCGAGCGAATCCTCGCCACGTTGCTGGCCGAGCAAGAAGAGGGACACTCGCTACGGCCGTCCGAGGTCTCGGCCCACTGGCGGGCAAAAGCTGTTCGCGAGATTGCGGCCGACCCCGTCGGCTGGCTGGCTCTCGAAGTTCGCAAGCTGAGCCGGGTGGTTCACCCTGGTGACCCGACCGACGGCTACTCCTTTCCGCTCGAGCGCGACCTCTACCTCTCGGCGCTCCATCTCCTTCCCCTGCCGGCATGGACCCTCCTCGCCGCGGGTGTCATCGGCATCGGCCTGGCGCTTCGCGATCGCAGGGAACAAACTTGGCCGCTCATCGCGTGGGTCGTCATCCAGTTCCTCACGCTTCTGGTCTTCTTCGTGAACACCCGTTTGCGCCTGCCCTTGCTCTACGGCCTAGCGCCCTTCGCCGGAGTCGCGCTGGAGGAAGGGTGGAACCGATGGCGCTCGGGCAAGGGCCGCGCGCAGATCGGCGTTCTGGCGGTGACGCTCGGGGTCCTCACGGTCGGCGGCGCCTGGCTGACCGCCGCGACCCCGAGGGACCGAATCCGCCTGGCGGCGGTGCTCTCGTCGCAGGGTCGGCTCGACGAATCGCTGGCGGTGCTGACGCCGGTGCTCTCCGGTCCACAACCCTATGGGCTCGCCCTCGACCAGGCCGGATGGGTCCACCACAAGCGCGGTGACCTCGGTGAGGCCACCGCCCGCTATCGCGCGGCCCTCGCCGCGGAATTGCCTGCAGCCCGCGCCGTGCAGACCCGGACGCGCCTCGCCATGGTGCTCGAGAAGCAGGGACGCCTCGAGGAAAGCGGTGAACAGCACGACCTCGCGGTGGCCTCGGCCGAAGCGACCGCCGGCACCCTTTACGAGCGTGGGTTGTTCCGGCTGCGCCGGGGCGACCTCACCGGCGCGGCGCGCGATCTTCGAGCGGCAAGCGAGCTTGACCCGAGGTGGCCCGCGCCGCGGCAGGCGCTCGAGCGCCTCGGCGATTCGGACTGATCCTCACCTGCCCTCGCGACGCTTCTTTCCCCGCGACTCCGGGCTCGACACCTCGACCCGGTGGGTGCGGGTGTCCACGACAATCCGCCGACGGGCGAGCAGGTCGAGCCCGACGAAGCCGGAGATCTCGACACGACCGAGACGGCTCCGGACCGAAAGATCCGTGGCGTTGACCCCGGGACCCGGAGTCTCGAGACCCTGGAACTCGACGCCGAGCCCGTGAACCTCACGCGCGTTCTCGAGAGTGCCTCCGTAACCGTGGACGTCGAGCCGTTGCCCCAGCGACGTTCCGGTGCTGTGCCGGGCGAGATCGAGGGAGACCGCCGTCCGGGTTGCACCGGTGTCGAAGAGGAACAGGCCTTCGCCGCCCGCGGTGGTCGTTGCCTTCACCAGCATCTGCCCCGAGACGGACCAGTACGGCGTACCCCCGGTCGACTCGGGCGCCGACCGATCGAGAACCAGCAGATTCTCGTCAAGATCGAGAAGGACCCGATACCCCGCGAAGACCGACAGCCCGATCAGCCCGTGGAAGCGACCGGTGCGGTCGATCTCCCGTTGCGTGGTCGTGGCCAGGGCGTCCTTGAAGCTCAGGCCCCCTATCTTCACCGACGGGAAGAGACCGCGCGGCGAGACATGACGCTTCTTCCCTCCACCGCCGAACACCGTCTCTTCCGCGATCGGCCGGAATCCGCGCTTCTTCGCGATCCTGTGCAAGAGGAACAACCCGGTGCTCCCGGTGTCGAGTAGCAGCCGGACCGGCTTCTTCGAACCGATCGAGATGTCGAGGGCGTATCCGATCACGCCACCTGCCCCGTCGCCGATGGGAATCAGGGGAAGCTCGACCCGTTCCGGACGCGCCTCGACGACCCACACCCGGCGCTCCCCGAGCATCCCGTAGAACCGGATCTTCCCGCGAGCGGCCTCGATGTGGTCCGGGTCGTCGCCTTCGCTGAAGCGGAGGTAGCGCTCGAGCCTCGCGACGATCTCTTCCCGGGTAGGCGCCGCTCCGGCGGCTTCGTAGATCACGTAGCGGTCTTCCGGCGCGAGCTCGAGGGCACGATTGAGGTACTCGGCGGCGATCGGAGCTCGGCCCTCTGCATCCCGTAGCCGGCCGAGCGCCACCAGCGCCCGAGCCAGGGTGGCGTCCGGAATGCCCTCTCGGTCCGTGGTCGCCATGGCAGCGACCACGGGAGAGAGGTTTCGCTCCACGTCGTCGAACCGACCGGCACGCAGGAATGCCTCGCCGAGAGCGGTCCGGATCTCCGGCGAATCCGGGAGCGCCGCCGAATATCGTTCCACCTCCTCGAGCGCCTCCCGCCAGCGATCCAGGGCCAGCAGGGACCGGACACGGCCGACACGGCTATCGACGTCTCCGACGTCGAGCGCCGCCAGCTCGGCATACATCTCGGACGCGAGCTCCGCATCGCCTCCGTGGAGAAGCTCCGCGGCGCGCCCGTGAGTCGGGCCACCCGTCGTCTCCGCCGGGATTCCCGCGAGCGCACCGACGAACACGACCGTCGCTACCGCCGCCGTGATTGCGAATTCGCCCCGGACACTCGCCGGCATCAATCGCCTCCCACCGTCGACGCCGCCCCTTCTCCCGGTCAGAACCAGGCAAAGATCGTCGCGGCGACGACCCACCCGGCAGCCGCACCGTAGCCGGCCACCGTGAACCATCGGCTCCTCGCCATCCTGCGATCGACGCGACGTGCGTCGGCCCAGGCCCGGAGGCGATCCTGCCCCGAGCGCTCGACGATCTCGTCCACCATCGACGCGCCGTCCTCGATCGACGCGGGGATTCTCCATCGGCGATCCCGACAATCGATCAGGACGATTGCGGGCAGCCAGCGGCGAGCGGAGCTGAACGGCGGGTCGTAGTCCACCGCCTCGATGTCGCCAAGGGCAAGCTCCACGTAGCGGCCGCTGGCTCCGAGTCGGATCCTGTCCTTCTCGACTGCGATCTCCATGCGCGCCTCCGACCCGGCGCGAACGAGCCACAAGGCAGCCGCGGCGGCGGCGACCACGAGCACACCTTTGACCATGCCCGACAAGGCGGCGGACGGATCGAGGTTGCCGTTGACGATCGCTGCCGCCGCCAAGAGCGCTCCACCGAGAACCCGCGGCATCCACCGCGCGGCAACCCCACAGCGGCGGAACGATCGCGTCACGATCAAGCCTCCGTCACGGCCTCGGTCGAGGACAGAATGAGCGCGGGCGCGAAGCCGACGGCGTCCGACGCCACGAAGTGGAATCGGACCCCATCCCGCTCGCCCGTGACCGCCAGTCGATGATCCTCACCGTGCAGGTGGCCGTAGACGCATACACGAACGCCAGCCTTGCGAATCGTCTCGACCACCGGCGTGGCCTGGTAGCCCTCCACCCAGGGTGGATAGTGCAGCATCGCCACTCTGGGAAGATCCCGACCGAAGCGCCGGTCCGCATCGACGATCGAGAGCCGCAGCCGCTCGAGCTCACGGCGAAAGATCGCGTGGTCCTTCTCCGTGGCGATCGGATCGTCCGGAGAGATCCAGCCTCGTGCGCCCACGACGACCCACTCCCCGATGCGGTGGCTGTCGTTGTGGAGCGCCGCGCAACCCTCCGGAAGGGTCGACCGTAACGTCGCGATGCCGGCCCACCACGAATCGTGGTTGCCCTTGAGCAACAGCTTCCGTCCGGGGCGTTCGCCGATCCACTCCAGATCGGCCCCGGCGTCGGCAAGCTTGCGGGCCCACGAGAGATCTCCCGGCAGGAGGACGGTGTCCTCGGGGCTCACCGATCGGTCCCAATGCGTCGCCATCTGCCGCGGGTGGTCGCGCCACAGCTCGCCGAAGACGTCCATCGGCTTCTCGCCCGAAAGCGACAGGTGCAGGTCGGCGAGTGCGTAGAGCTTCGGCATCACCACGGATTATGCATGACCTGCCTGGCGTCGTGTCCCGGAACTTTGACGACCTTCCCGGCGACGATGGCAGACTCGACAGCCCCGGGTGCTGTTCGTATGATGGAGAGTCCGATGGGGACCGAGAAACCAATGCGAATCCACAAGCTTCTGACCGCCCTGGCGGTAGCCTTGCTCGCCCTGGGGGCGATGGCGTCGGAAACGCCGTCGCGGGACGTCTTCTACACCGGAGCAAGCGCGGTCTACGATCTGGACGCGCTGACCGTCGTCTACCCGGCCGGACCGGGAGAAGACGTCGAGAAGAACCGCCGGTCGGCCGAGCTCCGCGCCGGCTACCTGCGGGTCGTGCACGGCGTGCGCGCCGAGATTCGCCCCGACGACGGCGTGGGCGACGATGACCTCACCGGGAATCTGCTGCTGCTGGGCTGGAACAACCGCCTGCTGGGAACCGAGAAAGCACCCCGCCCCTTCACCCTTGACGATCGCGGGCTGTCCTTTCTCGGGCTGGTCGAGGCCAATCCGAACGTCGATCTCCTGCTCTACTCGCGCTCTCCGTACAACCCGGAGAGCTTCATCGTCTTCTGGTCCCGCATCGATCCCGAGCGCGACCGATTGCAGGTCCTGCCCCTGGCCGGCTCCGATTGGGCAATCTTCAGCGACTACCGCGCCGTGCGCCAGGGGATGTTCATGCCCGGCTCGGCGTGGCCACCGGAGCGCAACCCCCACAACGAGAGCGATAGTCACGGTTACCTCGATGCGATGCGCGATCGTCGAGCCCAAAGGAAGTTCGGCCCGTACCACGTGTCCTACGATCCCGACGAGGTCGACGCGGAAGACCTTCAGGCAATCGGCGCCTCCCGGCAACAAGCCCTCGCCGGCGCCGCAACCGCCATCCAGGGATCCGCGTCCGGACTCATCATCCAGCTTCACGTCTATACGAACGTCGAGCAAAAGGAACGGATCACCGGGGTGCCCGACCCGGTGCACTCGATCCCTTCCAGGCGCGAGCTCCACATGACGCTGCCCTTCGCGCGCTCGGCGTTCCCGCACGAAGAGGTCCACATCGTCGCGGGACGCAACCTCGGCATCTCCAACCTGACCACCGTTCACGAGGGCCTCGCCCTCTCGGCGGATGGCGTCTACGCGGGCGCACCCATCGACCTCCAGGCCGCCATGATGGTCAAGTCCGACGCATTTCCCTCGCTCGACCTCCTTCTGGACGAGACCGCGGCGAGGGAGCTCGCGGAAGCGGTGCGATACCCGGCGGCAGGCATGTTGATGCGCTGGGTTTGGGAGACCGCCGACCGCGATCGCCGGCGTGATGTCTACACCCTGGCCCGCGGATCGGTCGAGGGGCTGGCCGTGGCCCTGGGGGTTCCCTCGGAGACGGTCGAGCCTGCATTTCGAAAGTGGATGATCGCGCGCGCGAAGGAACGCGAGAACGACGTCCGATTCGCCGAGTACGAGACTCAGGCTCGTGAGCGGCTGCTGCTGAGCGACTACGAGGGCGTGGTCGCCGCCGGGCGCAAGATGGCCGAGATCCGACCCGAGGATCCGCAGACGCTGTTCAACCTGGCCTCGGCCCTGATGCGAACCGGCGACTACGCGGAGGCCGAATCAATCCTCCGCGGCCTTTTCGATCTGCCGCTCGAGCCGTCCGACTCCCGATTCGTGATCTTCTCGCACTACCAGCTCGGCCGCCTGCTCGATGTCCAGGGACGTCGCGAGGATGCCATCGCCGAGTATCAGAACGTTCTCGAGCTACCGGATCAGCACGATGCCCATCGCCTCGCCCGCGAGGCGATCGAGTCGCCGATCACCCCCGAGCACCTTCAGTAGAGCTCAGAAGTCGGTGGGAAGAACCAGGGTGAAGGCCGCGCCGTGGTCCGCCACCGAACGGTACTGCACGCTCCCGCCATGGGCCTCGACGATCATGCGAACCAGCGGCAGGCCGAGTCCGGTGCCTCCTGGCTTGGTCGTCATGCGCGTATCGAACAGCTGGTCCGCCGCCAGGCCCTCAGCCAATCCCGGCCCCGTGTCGGAAACCGTCAGCCGGACGCCGCCCTTCGAGGTCTCGGTCCGGATGTTGAGCGTCCCTCCGTCCGGCATCGCCTGGATGGCATTCAGCACCAGGTTCAGGATCGCCTGCTGGAGACGGTCGGGAATCCCGCGCACCACCGGTAGCGACTCTTGGCCCTCCAACCGGATCTCCACGTCCGATTGGCCCGCCGTGTAGCTGACCAGTTGCACCACGCGGCGAGCGAGCTCTCGCAGGTCCACCGTGGCCATTTCCTTCTCGGGCCGAACCATACCCAGGTAGTTGTTGAGCAGGTTCGTGAGTCGCCCGGTCTCGCTCTTGATCGTCTCGAGCGATGCGGCGACCTCGTCGACGTGGTTGTCCCCGGTGGCGTTGTCGATGTAGTGCTCGGCAGCCGTGGCGTTGATCTGGATCGAGTGTAGCGGGTTACGGATTTCGTGAGCGAGCCCGGCGGCGAGATGGGCCAGGACCGCGAAGCGGCCCGCCTCCAGCAGATGCGCCTCGACGGTGCGCAGCGTGGCCAGATCGCGAAGCAACAGCATCGTCCCGGTCTCACCCGGGCGCACCTCGAACGGGACCACGGCGACCTGCGCGGGGACGTGCGTGCCGTCTCCGCGTACGACCTCGACCTCACGGCTCATCGCGCCCTCCGAGTGAAGGAGGGCGAATCCCAGGTCCGGGTTGCGGGCCAGCGCCTTCACGATGGCCTCGGCGTCGGGCGCCTCGTCCCCCGATCCGGGATCCGGCGAACCGACCAGGAGCCGGCCGGCGGCCGGGTTCCATGCGACCGGCGTGCCGCCGGGATCGAGGGCGATCATCGCCTCTTCCAGCGATTGTGAGAGCGTCGCGAGCAGAGACTCTCGCTCTTGCCCCTGGGCGTCCAGCGCCTGAAGCCGGCCACCGAGCTCGTTGATGGCGCGGACGGCCGATCCGAGATCCTTCTCGAGACCGACGTGCTTGGGATCCAGTCCACCCTTGAAGTCTCTGTTGCGGAAGTCCTCGAGGGCCTTCTCGAGCCTGCGAACCGGGAGGCCGCTCAGAGCCGCAATGAGAACCCCTCCCACTACCGCGACCGCGAGGAACAGAATGAGCGGACGCGTGTAGGCGCTCGGAGGTACGACGGGGGGAAGCAGCTCGGGATTGCGGGCCTCGAGCTCGGGATCCGGATGGTAAGCGACCAGGACCGAGCCCAGCCGTTCGCGCTCGGGTCCCGTCGCGTGTTCCTCGCGAAAGACCGGCAGCACCACCTCTTCCCCGATCCGGCCCGACGGCAGCCTGACGT
>Ga0316194_10000035_pt1:2500-56561 | contig 56561 bp, 61 predicted proteins | sample CroRivsedime1_MG_FD_204936 | JGI IMG/M metagenome (GOLD analysis project Ga0316194, IMG submission 204936) | Coastal sediment microbial communities from Maine, United States - Cross River sediment 1 | ecosystem: Environmental > Aquatic > Marine > Coastal > Sediment | place: USA...
CATATTTTAGAATCAATGAGCCTAAAAGTGGACAGTTTGAACGAACACTTATTATTACAAAAGAAAATAGTTATTTAAGCTATTTAGAAGGCTGTACAGCTCCACAATATGATGATAATCAACTTCATGCTGCTGTTGTTGAATTAATTGCTTATGATAATGCAGAAATTAAATATTCCACAGTACAAAATTGGTTTATTGGTGACCAATATTCTATTGGTGGAATACTGAATCTTGTAACAAAACGAGGACTCTGCCTAGGTAAAAATTCTAAAATTTCTTGGACACAAGTAGAAACTGGTTCAGGTATAACATGGAAATATCCATCTTGTTATCTTGTTGGTGAAAACTCTCAAGGGGAATTTTACTCAATAGCATTTACAAAAGGTTATCAGCAAACAGATACCGGAAGCAAAATGCTCCATGTAGGCAAAAATAGTCGAAGTCGCATTGTTTCAAAAGGAGTTTGTGCTGAAAAATCAAAAAATATTTATCGAGGATTGGTTAAAATAACACGAAAAGCTGAAGGTTCTCGTAATTATTCCCAATGTGATTCATTACTCATTGGTAACTCAGCTCTTTCAAATACAATTCCCTATATTTATGTTCATAATCCTTTAACAAAAGTAGAACATGAAGCGAGTATAGGCAATGTAGCCGAAGATCAAATTTTTTATTGTTTACAAAGAGGTATTCCACAAGAAGAAGCGATTGCGATGTTAATCAGTGGATTTTGTCAAGAAGTTTTTAATAAATTACCTTTAGAATTTTCTGTAGAAGCAGATTACTTATTACGTTTAAAACTAGAAGGAACTATCGGATAATGAATAATAAAATTCCACTTTTAGAGATTAAAAATTTGAAAGCAAGTGTCGGAAATACAGAAGTATTAAAAAATTTAAATTTAGAAATAAATAAAGGAGAAATTCATGCAATAATGGGGCCAAATGGTTCGGGAAAAAGTACATTCTCTAAAATCATTGCTGGCCATCCCAATTATAAAATAAATGATGGAACAATATCGTTTAAAGGTATAAATCTTTTAGAGTTAGAACCTGATGAAAGAGCTCGTTTAGGTATTTTTTTAGCTTTTCAATATCCAATTGAATTGCCGGGTGTAACTAATGATTCTTTTTTTGAATATATTCATCGTTCTCATACGGAAAATGATATAAGTCTTAGTTGTGGAAAAGATTGGCTTGATATGCTTAATTTTGTTTTTAAAAAAGCACAAGTATTAGATTTACCGATTAATGATGACTTTGGTGAAAGAAATGTAAACGAAGGGTTTTCTGGTGGTGAGAAAAAACGAAACGAAATTTTACAAATGCTAGCTTTAGATTCAGAATTATCCATTTTAGATGAAATTGATTCTGGTTTAGATATTGATGGTTTAAAAATTGTTTCAAATGTATTAAATGATTTTATGACTCAGGATAAAGCTATTATTTTAATTACTCATTATCAAAGATTATTAGATTATGTGAAACCAACATATGTACATATATTACAGGATGGAAAAATTATAAAAACTGGTGATTTTAATCTCGTTAAAGAGATTGAGCAAAAAGGTTACGATTGGTTAAAAGAAAGCTTTTAAATAAAAATCAACCAATTTATAACTAAAAAAAATTAAACTTTATAATGTTCCTGTATATTTTTTAATATTGGGTAATTTACTGAATTAGTTAAATTATATGTACCCAGATAATTTTTATTCAAGTACGTTTACATTATTAGCGGAGGCAGAAGTTGGAAAACATTTTTACTGGAATATTGCTGGCTTTTTAGTTCATGGGCAAGTTTTACTAGTAATATGGTTTGTTTTAGCTCTTTTACTTATTTTTTCTTTTCTAGGAACGAGCAATACTAATCGCATACCAGATGGTTGGCAAAACTTTATGGAAGCAGTATTAGATTTTGTAACAGGAATTGCAAAAGATCAATTAGGTGAAAGTTTTTATAGAGATTGGATACCGTTTGTTGGGACATTATTCTTATTTATCTTTGGTTGTAACTGGGCAGGTGCTTTAATTCCTTGGAAATTGATTGAACTTCCAGAAGGAGAATTAGCCGCACCGACAAATGATATTAATACTACAGTTGCATTAGCATTATTAACATCACTTGCCTATTTTTATGCAGGTCTAAGTAAAAAAGGATTAGGTTATTTTAAACGTTATATCCAACCAATTCCACTACTTCTTCCGATTAATATTTTAGAGGATTTTACAAAACCATTATCATTAAGTTTCCGATTATTTGGAAATGTACTTGCTGATGAGTTAACCATTTCTGTATTAACTTCATTGGTACCATTGGTAATTCCATTACCGATTATGATGCTAGGTATTTTTGCAGGTTCAGTACAAGCTTTAATTTTCTCAACTTTAGCAGCTGCATATATAGCAGAAGCTCTGGAGTAAATTATTCTTTTAAAATTAAACTAGATTTTTCTAAAATTATATTTATATTTATTAATTAAGGTTTATTATGGATTCTATCATTTCTGCTGCTTCTGTTATAGCTGCTGGTTTAGCGATTGGTTTAGCTGCAATTGGACCTGGTATTGGTCAAGGTAACGCTGCAGGGCAAGCTGTAGAAGGTATTGCACGTCAGCCAGAAGCAGAAAACAAAATTCGTGGTACTTTATTATTAAGTTTAGCTTTCATGGAAGCATTAACGATTTATGGTTTAGTAGTAGCATTAGCATTATTATTTGCTAACCCGTTTAATAGCTAATCTATTTTAAACTTTTTAAACAGATAGATATAGTTGAAATAGACTCGACTATATCTATGCTAAAATTTTAATTCTATAGTAAAAATATAGATTGTATATGATTAATTTTTCAATATTAATTTCCAATTCCGAAGTTACGGGGCCTGGAGGATTATTTGATATTAATGCAACTTTACCATTAGTAGCTATTCAATTTTTAGTTTTGATGGTTATTCTAAACATAATACTGTATAATCCTTTGTTAAATATTATTACAGAGCGTAATGAATATATTTTGAACAATCTTGCCAAAGCTTCGAAAACTTTAGCAGAAGCAAATCAATTAACTGCGCAATACGAACAAGAATTGAATAGCGTACGAAAAGAAGCACAATTAGAAATTACAAATTCACAAAAAATTCATAAAGAAATTTTAGACATTGAACTTACTATCTCTCAGAAATATATTGATAACTTATTAGATACTATTACAGCAGATCTTACAGATAAAAAAAATACAGCTCTTAATAGTTTAGATAATATTGTTCAATCATTATGTCAAAAAATTGAAAGCAAACTATCAATTTAAATTTTTTGTTATAAGTAATTTTCCTTTTTATAAACGAACAGTTTACATAAAAACTCGAAAACATGGAAAATTTTGATCAAATTTTTACATTAATTGCCGAAAACGAAAGTATTTCCTTAAACTTAGATATTCTGGAAACTGGTGTAATTAATATTGTTGCGTTAATAGCTATTCTAATATACGTAGGTAAGGACTTCTTAGGATCTATATTAGAAAAACGTAAAAATGACATTATCACTAGTGTTCAAGATGCTGAAGAAAGGTTAAACGAGGCGAATACACGTCTAAGTGAAGCAAAAAAACAATTAACACAAGCAAATGTTATTATAAATGAAATTAAAAATGAAACTATATTAACAAAAAAAGCTTTGTTAGAGTCAGATGCTTCGCAGTCAAAAAAAGATTTAACTACTCGTTTTAATCGTGCTTTAGCAACATTTCGGTCAAAAGAACGACAAATATTTCTGGAGATTAAACAACAGATAATATTTTTAGTTTTAAAACGGACCGCGTTACAAGCTCAACAAGCATTTGGACCTAAAACAAGAGCGACTTCGTTAATTAATGAAACTATTAATAAACTAGAAGGAGATTTGTTATGAGTAGTAACCCCTTAGCATCGAAAATTGCAGCTCCTTATGCTCGTGCACTTTATGATTTCTCAATTCAGAAAAATATTATGCATCAAATTACTGCTGATTTTCAAAACTTAGAAGTTTTTTTAAGTAAAACGGATGAGTTACAAAATTATTTGAATAATCCATTAGTTAGTACAGAAGCAAAACGAGAAATTTTAACAAAAATTTTAAAACCTAGTCTTAATAATGAAACTTTTAAATTTTTAATGGTCTTAGTAAATCGAGATCGAATTAATCTTTTAAAAGCTGTTATTGATAATTATTTAAAATTAGTGTATCAGTTAGCATCCATTCGAATTATTGAAATTTCAACAGCTTTTGCATTTACAAATAAACAAAAGAATGAATTAATTAAAAAACTTAAAGAACTAACAAATGCTAGAGAAATTAGATTAATTATTACTATTGATTCTAGTCTTATAGGTGGTTTTTTAATTAAAACTAATTCAAAAGTAATTGATTTTACTGTAAAAAATCAACTACAACTATTAGCAAATCATTTAGATACTGTTTTAGAAATTTAATAACAACTAAAATATTTTATTAACTTTTTATCCTAAAATAATACAATGATAAATATTCGTCCAGACGAAATTAGTAGTATTATCCGACAACAAATTGAGAAATATGATCAAGATGTTAAAGTTGACAATATTGGAACTGTCCTACAAGTAGGTGACGGTATTGCACGTGTCTATGGTCTTGATCAAGTTATGAGTGGCGAACTTCTAGAATTTGAAGACAAAACTGTTGGTATTGCATTAAACTTAGAAAATGATAATGTTGGTGTAGTATTAATGGGAAATGGTCGTCAAATTTTAGAAGGTGGGACCGTAAAAGCGACAGGGAAAATTGCACAAATTCCAGTTGGTGACGCATTTTTAGGTCGCGTTGTAAATGCCTTAGGAGCTCCTATTGACGGTAAAGGTGATATTGCTTCATCGGATACAAGATTAGTAGAATCTATGGCTCCAGGAATTATTAGTCGTAAATCTGTTTGTGAACCATTACAAACTGGGATTACTTCGATTGATGCTATGATTCCGATTGGAAGAGGGCAACGTGAATTAATTATTGGCGATCGTCAAACAGGTAAAACATCTATTGCAGTAGATACAATCATTAATCAAAAAACTGAAAGCGTTGTCTGCGTATACGTAGGTGTTGGTCAAAAAGCTTCAACTGTAGCACAAGTTGTAAATGTGTTGGAAGAAAAAGATGCGATGTCTTATACAATTATTGTTTGTGCGAGTGCAAATGATCCAGCAACATTACAATATATAGCGCCATATGCAGGTGCTGCTTTAGCTGAATATTTTATGTATAAGGGTCAAGCAACGTTAGTAATCTATGATGATCTAACAAAACAAGCTATGGCATATCGTCAAATGTCATTATTACTTCGTAGACCACCTGGTCGTGAAGCATATCCGGGTGATGTGTTTTATTTACATTCTCGTTTATTAGAACGTGCTGCGAAACTTAGTGATGAAATTGGCGGTGGTAGTATGACAGCATTACCAATTATTGAAACACAAGCTAGTGATGTTTCAGCTTATATTCCGACTAATGTAATCTCTATTACTGATGGTCAAATCTTTTTATCGAATGATTTATTCAATGCTGGGATTAGACCAGCAATTAATGTAGGTATTTCAGTATCACGTGTAGGATCTGCAGCACAAACAAAAGCTATGAAAAAAGTAGCTGGAAAATTAAAATTAGAATTAGCCCAATTCGCAGAATTAGAAGCTTTTTCTCAATTTGCTTCTGATTTAGATGAAGCTACGCAAAAACAATTAGCACGTGGTACACGATTAAGAGAAGTGTTAAAACAACCTCAGAATTCTCCATTATCAGTAGCTCAACAAGTTGCATTAATTTATACAGGTATTAATGGAGCTCTAGATGATATACCAGTAGCTAATGTTAAAAAATACTGTGCAAGTTTAATATCGTATTTAAATACATCTAATAAACCATATTTAGAAATTGTTGGAACAACTAATCAATTTACAGAAGAAGCTGAAACTTCGTTAAAAGAAGCAATTACAGAAAGTAAAGAAATCTTTTTCAAAAATAATTAATTAGTTCATTTTGCCGAATATTTCAAGTTTAATAAAGTTAATTCATTGAATCAAAAAATGAATTAACTTTATTAAATTAAATAATTTTTATTATATTCACTTATAATACTATTATAGCTGACTATCTTTATAGTTTAGTTGTAAGAAAGTCAAAAACCATTATTTAAACGAAGGAATAAATTCCTATGGCATTACCATGGTATCGTGTTCATACTGTTGTTTTAAATGATCCTGGGAGATTAATTGCAGTACATTTAATGCATACAGCATTAGTTGCTGGTTGGGCAGGCTCAATGGCATTATATGAGTTAGCTGTTTTTGATCCATCAGATCCAGTCCTAAACCCTATGTGGCGTCAAGGAATGTTTGTTATGCCGTTCATGGCTCGATTAGGAATCACAGATTCTTGGGGTGGTTGGAGTATTACAGGAGAAAGTGTTTCAAATCCAGGGATCTGGAGTTTTGAAGGGGTTGCATTATCACATATTATCTTGTCAGGTTTATGTTTTTTAGCTGCTATCTGGCACTGGGTTTACTGGGATTTAGAATTATTCCGTGATCCACGTACAGGAGAACCTGCATTAGATTTACCGAAAATTTTTGGTATTCATTTGTTCCTATCAGGGTTATTATGCTTTGGTTTTGGAGCATTTCATGTAACAGGTTTATTTGGTCCTGGTATTTGGGTATCAGATGCGTACGGTGTCACAGGTAAAGTTCAACCTGTAGCTCCTTCTTGGGGTGCAGATGGCTTTAACCCTTTCAATCCAGGTGGTATCGCTGCTCACCATATAGCAGCAGGAATCTTTGGTATTTTTGCCGGTATTTTCCATTTAACAGTTCGACCACCACAACGCTTATATAGAGCGTTACGAATGGGAAATATTGAAACAGTATTATCTAGTAGTATTTCTGCTGTTTTCTTTGCTGCTTTTGTAACTTCAGGAACAATGTGGTATGGAGCTGCTGCAACACCGATCGAATTATTTGGACCAACTCGTTATCAATGGGATAGTGGATATTTCCAACAAGAAATTGAGCGTCAAGTAGAAACATCAGTTAGTGAAGGTTTATCAGAAAGCCAAGCTTGGTCACGAATTCCTGATAAGTTAGCGTTTTATGATTATATTGGAAATAATCCAGCAAAAGGTGGTTTATTCCGTGCAGGCGCTATGAATAAAGGAGATGGTATTGCTGAAGCTTGGTTAGGACATCCTATTTTCCGTGATAAAGAAGGCCGCGAATTAACAGTAAGAAGAATGCCTGCTTTCTTTGAAACTTTCCCTGTTATTCTAGTGGATAAAGATGGTATTATTCGTGCAGATATTCCATTCCGTCGTGCTGAATCAAAATATAGTATTGAACAAGTGGGTGTAACTGTCGATTTTTACGGTGGAAAATTAAATGGACAAACATTTAAAGATGCTCCTACCGTTAAAAAATTCGCTCGTAAAGCTCAATTAGGAGAAGTTTTTGAGTTTGATCGTGCAAGTTTAGAATCAGATGGAGTTTTCCGCAGTAGTCCGAGAGGCTGGTATACATTTGGCCATGCAAATTTTGCTCTATTATTCTTCTTCGGTCACTTATGGCATGGAGGTCGTACAATCTTCCGTGACGTATTTACAGGTATTGGTGCTGAAGTTACTGAGCAAGTGGAATTTGGTGCTTTCCAAAAACTTGGAGATAAAAGTACTAAAAAACAAGGAGCAGTATAAAATTTCAATCTGTAATCTTGATTTTTCTAAAATGTATTAAAAATTAAAATAGGATTAAAAAATGGAAGCATTAGTTTATACATTTTTACTAATTGGTACTTTAATGGTAATTTTCTTTGCCGTATTTTTCAGAGAAACTCCAAGAATTCTTAAAAAATAACACTACATAATATATGTAGTGTTATTTTTTAATCTTCATGTTCTTCGAAAGGATCTCTTAAATTTTTAGAAGCAGGTCCAAAAGAGGTATATATAGAATAGGTTGTAATACCTAATAGTAAACTTGAGACAAAAATTACAATAATAGTTGCTGTTTCCATGTTATATAGTTATTAAAATTAATAACTTAATATTATATAACATGTAACGCAAAAATTAACTTATTAAAATTATAAAATACTTTTATGGCACTAAGAACACGTTTAGGGGAAATTTTACGCCCATTAAATGCTGAATATGGAAAAGTGGCACCAGGTTGGGGAACAACTCCAATTATGGGAGTTGTCATGGCAGCATTTTTAGTATTTTTATTGATTATTTTACAAATTTATAATTCATCTTTAATTATTGAAAATGTTGATGTTGATTGGGTAAATAGTATTTAATTTTGATTAAATCAAAATAATTTAAAAGGGTTTAAAAAATAATCCTTTTAAATTATATAAATTTACATTAAATAAAAAAATATGGATATTATAAGTTTAGGCTGGGCAGGTTTAATGACTATGTTTACATTTTCATTAGCCTTAGTTGTTTGGGCACGAAATGGTTTTTAAACATAAAAACTTTATAAAACTTAAAACTTTTAAAGAATATGGAATTAATAGTTAAAATTTTCCCATTTGCCAATGCAGAAATTATTAGTGCGGCAAGTACATCCTTTTTTATGACATTATTAGGTCTTTCATTAGGATTTGCGTTATTAAAAATCCAAGGTGAGTAAAAAAACTTTAATAATAATATGAATAATATTATTATTAAAGTTTTTTCAAAACGGGACTGACGAGACTCGAACTCGCAACTTCCGCCGTGACAGGGCGGTGCTCTAACCAATTGAACTACAATCCCAGAAAATTAGCTCTTATTTACCGAATAAATGATACATTACGATATTATTATATACTTATATAAAGTAAGTGTCAACGGTTTTAAAATTTTTTATTTTAAAAAGGAGAAACAGGGATTCGAACCCTGGGTACAATAATTTGTACGATAGATTAGCAATCTATTGCTTTCGACCACTCAGCCATTTCTCCAAAGTTTCAAAAACTTAGTTATAAAATGGCTCTGGTGGGATTTGAACCTACGACCTTGGGCTTATGAGTCCCCTGCTCTAACCACTGAGCTACAGAGCCTATAACTATTTCTCTGATACCAGTTTAACATGATGCTTGTTATTATAGTAACATTTTACTTTAATGTGATTAAAAATTCAATTTATTTTTAAAATCTAGATCTTTCCTATACAATTTTGTTAATTTTATAATTATATTTGTCTAACTATAATAATTTAAACTTTTTTATGAATAATTTTTGGAATAATATTTTTCGATATCCTCGTTTTTTCTTGAGCAGTTGTTTTGGACTGATTTTAGTTATTTTAACACCTTTTAGAAAATTATTTAAAATTCCAAAATTGCGCAACTTTCTATTTTTATTTATTTTAATATTGTTGATAAGTTTATATACTATTCTTAAAAATATGCTTGGTTTCTAAATTTTTAATTTTTAATTTTAAAATGTTAACAATGTCGAAAACAAAAATAAAAAATGCCAAAACAGGTGCTTTTGCCCTATTGGATACTTTAATAAGAAATAGTACACGACATATTTTTGGTTATCCTGGAGGTGCCATTTTACCTATTTATGATGAATTATATTTTTGGGAAAGACAAAATCTAATAAATCATATCTTAACTCGTCATGAACAGGGAGCAATTCATGCAGCAGATTCCTATGCTAGAGTTACAGGCCAAGTTGGAGTCTGTTTTGCAACTTCTGGACCCGGAGCTACCAATTTAGTAACAGGAATTGCTAATGCTCAAATGGATTCTGTACCTCTTCTTATTATCACTGGTCAAGTAAATAGTAATTTTATAGGAACAGATGCATTTCAAGAAACGGATATTTTTGGAATAACTTTACCAATTGTAAAGCAGTCCTATAAAATTAAAAATCCAAAAGAAATTTGTCAAGTGGTTTCAGAAGCATTTTATATTGCACAAAATGGAAGACCAGGTCCTATTTTAATTGATATACCAAAAGATATTGGTGCTCAAGAAAATTTTAAATATCGACCCGTTCAACAGAAAGAAATTTTAAAATTCCAAGGGTATCGATTTCAATATAAATTAAAAAGACAAACTATAGTTTCTGCTATTTCTCTATTAAGAAAAGCTGAACGACCTATTTTATATATTGGAGGTGGTGCCCTTATCTCAAATAGTTACAATGAAATCTTCGAATTAGCAAAAATTTTCCTGATCCCAGTTACGACGACATTAATGGGTAAAGGTATTTTCGATGAACGTGATATTTTATCAATAGGTATGTTAGGTATGCATGGATCTGCCTATGCAAATTTTGCAGTTAGCGAATGCGATCTTTTAATTGCTGTTGGTGCTCGATTTGATGATCGAGTAACTGGTAAATTAGATTCATTTGCTTGTTTAGCCAAAATTATACATATCGATATAGATCCTGCCGAGATTGGAAAAAATAAAATAGCTGATCTAGCACTTATTGGTGATGTTAAAAAGATTTTTCAACAATTATTGATTACTCATAAATGGGATTGGGAAAAGTATAATTTACCTACTAAAAGAATTAATTGGTTAGAATGTATAGCTCAATGGATAAAAACTTATCCTTTAATTACTCCTAAAGTACCTAACAAATTATCGCCTCAATATGTTATTAGTAGTTTAGGAAAAAAATATTCAACAGCTATATTTACGACAGATGTAGGTCAACATCAAATGTGGTCAGCACAGTTTATTAAATGTGGACCTCGACGTTGGTCAACTAGTGCAGGTCTAGGTACGATGGGATATGGTTTACCTGCAGCTATTGGGGCACAAATAGCTTTTCCAAATGAATATGTTGTCTGTATCACTGGAGATTCTAGTTTTCAAATGTGTTTACAAGAATTAGGGACAATTGCACAACATAATTTACCTATTCGCATTTTTGTTATTAATAATCAGTGGCAAGGTATGGTTCGACAATGGCAAGAATCTTTTTATGGCGATCGTTATTCGCATTCTAATATGAGTAATGGACAGCCAAAGTTTACAACTTTATCGAATTCTTATGGTATTAAAGGTATTAATATTGAAAATGAAAATCAATTAAATGAAGCATTAACTAAATATAAAAATTATCCGTTTCCTATTTTATTTGATTGTTTAGTTGTTGAAAATGAAAATTGTTATCCTATGGTAAGTCCAGGTGCAACAAATGCTGCTATGACTGGAATTAAATATAAACACGATGAACTTGAGCTTTTAAAAAGACATTCTGGGAAAAATGATGACATTGATACATTTTTACAAAAAATACCTAACTAAGTTATAACAATTTTCGAAGACGATCATCAGAAAAACTGGGCCGAGTTGGATTTGAACCAACGTAGCGTAACGCAGCGGATTTACAATCCGCCCCCTTTAACCACTCGGGCACCGACCCATGCAAGTTAGTAATAATAGTAACAGATTTTCTAACAGAAAACAATATTAGAAAAAAAATATTTCTTTTTTTTCTAATATTGACGTAATTCAAAATCTTCAGTATATATATATATGTGTATTTCTATATAAGTTTAGATATGGGTAATTAACTCAGCGGTAGAGTGTCTGCCTTACAAGCAGAAGGTCACAGGTTCAAATCCTGTATTACCCATTAAAAAGCACTAAATATTGTATTAATTTTTACATCTTGTAAGGGCCTATCGTCTAACGGATTAGGACAGAAACCTTCTAAGTTTCCAATGTAGGTTCGATTCCTACTGGGCCTACTTTTTAATTTAATAGCTGGTGAAGGGACTTGAACCCCCGACCTACTGATTACAAATCAGTTGCTCTACCAATTGAGCTACACCAGCAATTATTTAAATTTCATTATATAAGAATATTCTAACTAACTTTACTAAAAAAAGCAAGAAATTTATTAAAGTTAGTTAGAAAAATATTATAGTCTAATGAGATTTTTATTAACTGATTTTAGATCTTCCAATATTAATACTATCTGTCAACGAATTTAAGATTAATTTAATCGATCGAACAGCATCATCATTCCCTGGAATAGGAATATCAACTAAATCTGGATCACAATTCGTATCTAAAATCGATACAACAGGAATACCTAATTTACGACATTCTTTAACTGCTGTTATTTCACGCTTTTGATCTATAACAATAGCAACATCTGGTAATTTTTCCATATCTTTAACACCATTTAAATGACGGCGCAATTTTTCTAATTCAGTTTTTCTTAACGATGCTTCTTTTTTAGGTAATAAATTAAAAATACCATCGGCTTCTTCTTGTTCTAATGCTTTTAACCGAACAATTCGATTTTTCAATGTAACCCAATTAGTAAGCATACCTCCTAACCATCGATGATTTACATAATAAGAATTACATCGTTTTGCTTCTTGCGCTATTAGTGAACTTGCTTGTCGTTTTGTTCCTATAAACAAAAATGTTTGGTTTTGTCGAGCAGCCGATTCAAGATATAGGTTTGCTTCTTTTAATAATTGTGTGGATTGAATTAAATCTAAGATATGGATATTATTTCTTTCAGTATAAATATAAGGAAACATCTTTGGATTCCAACGATAAGCTTTATGCCCAAAATGAACTCCTGCTTCTAATAATTGGGCTAAACTGATTTCAGCCATTTAAACTCCTCAAATTTTTAAAAAATTATAATTATAAGATAACAAATTTTGACTAAAGTAGTCTAGTTTTTAATTATTTTATAGTTAGAGAAGGCTGCATAATTTTTTCATTTTGAAAAAGATTTACAAAATTTTTACAACCAGTTCCCGCAGGAATTAAATGACCAATAATAATATTTTCTTTTAAACCCCTTAACCAATCTAGGCGGCCTTCAATTGCTGCTTTTGTTAAAACTCGAGTAGTTTCTTGAAAACTTGCTGCTGAGATAAAACTTGGATTATTTAAAGCTCCTTTAGTAATTCCAAGCAATAATGGAACATAATAAGCTTCAGCTTTTTTTTGCAATTTAACTACTTGATTAATATATCTAATATGGTACAAATCAATCACTTCTCGTGGTAAAAGTGGAGTTTCTCCCTCATGCGTTATTAAAACTTTAGTAGTCATTTGCTTTATGATAACTTCTAAATGTTTATCAGCAATATTTACGCCTTGAGATTTATAGACAGATTGAACAGAATTTAAAATTAATGCTTGTATTTTTTTAAAACTACGGTAACTAGCTTCATAATTATTGGATAATTTACATAATTTTACTCTATTTTTTTCTTGACAGATCAAATACTTAATTTCTGCATAATAATTAAAATAGATTTTTAATAAACTATGTGGGTTTATTTTTTCATTTTCTTTAACAGTTGCGCCTAATTTTCGAAATTCAAAACTAGTATCCACTGTAGTTTTTCTGATCAATAAACTTTTTTTATGATTTTTTGCGGTATGTTTACTTACTCGTTTCTTTTTTCGAGCTTCTAATAATTCCTCAACTCGTGGTAATCCTTGAACAATATCTCCTGTTATTTCTTTTTCAAAATTTAATAATCCTAAAATTTCACCTTTTTCAATAAATTCACCATTCTTACAGTAAACACTATTAACTTCTTGTTCAAAATAATCCTCTGTAATCGAATGAATACCAATTGTTTTAAAAGGATATTCTAAGAGAGAAACAGATGCAAACTCTAAAGGAGACTTTTCAATAGATTTTAAATCATTGGAAATGAACTCAGAGCTTTTCATAAAGATTGTATAAATATTATCAAATCGAATTCTATTTAAAGATGGTAAAATTTCGCGTTTTTTAGTTTTATAAATTTTATCTTTGAAATCTAAATAACCATACCAAGGCGTCATATCTAAATTCGAAAGAAAACTATTTTGTCTTTTTTGTTTACTAATTAAAAATTCTCGAACAAATATAGGTATACTCGAACTATACGTTTTTCCTCGTTTTTTTAGCATCAGTCGAGGTATTGAGATTTTTTCATAAAAATTTAATCTCGAAATTTTATAGGGAATTCGACTTGTAATGTCATAATAATTAATATTAGTAAATTTATTTTTAGAAAAACTAGCATTAAAAGAAGATGAAGTACGCGAAGGAATCCAGCGATACTTTAAATCTATTTCGTGACTAAAATTCTCATTTGTACAGTTAGGGAAGAAATAAGGTTGACCCTTTTGTAATGTTAAGGTTTTACCATTATCAATTAAAATTTTTCCTGTTTTATTAATATGAAGATCGTTAACTATTAAATTATTTAACATTTTCTTTTTAATTTTCGATTTTTTAATCGTAAAACAGTCATTATTAGAAATTAAAAAAACTTGTTTATTTTTTTTTAGTTTTGATTTTATTTTAACTAATTCTAGAGATTTTTTTGTGACAGATTCTAAATAACCACAAATTGTATAAGAATCCATAAATTGAGTATCTTCGACTAATAAAGATGCTTGAATAGAGGTATATTTTAAATCTGCCGGTATATAATTAATCCAATTTAGTTTTTCGATCGTAATAAAAGTTAAATGATCGCGGGTTTTTTCAATCAACAAATCAAGATTAATCTCAGATTTTTTATTAAAAGTTTTTAGACGTAAGGAGTTTAGTGTTAAGTTTCTTGTTAGAAGTTCTAAAGTACTAGATTTTCTTATTTTTTGGCCAGATGAATAAAAATATTTGATATCATTATTAAGAATGATTCCAGAATTTTTTTGAGAAATTGTTTTAAAATGCTTATTTAAAGATTTAATTAGAGGAATTTCATAAATCTCTAATGGACGAATTAATAAATGAAATTCTAATCCATGTTTAAAGATTTCACAGAATGATAATTGATTAATTTCAATTTTATTAAAAATTATCTCTCCAGGATAAAAAATTTGATTAGTAAAATTACTAATATTTAAATTATGATAAAGTAAGCCTGATTTTATAATGATTTCTTGTTGATTATTCTTTTTTTGGATGATATTAACAATACCTGATATTTTGGAAAAAATATTAGGTAATATTTCAGTTTTTTCAGAAATCCAGGTACCATTTTGAATTAATAAAAAATTTTTATCGGTATTTATTTGGTGAGTTTCTTCTTCAAGCCAAACTAAACTACGAGTATGTTTTTTATGCAAATTGTTTAGATAAGCTAAAGAATTATTAAATCTAAGAGACTTTTTTCGAGTTAATTTAACATTATAAAAAGGAGTCCCTCCTGTAACAGTTAAAAAGCTATTCGAAAGTAATGTTCCGAAATTTTTGTTTAATAATTTTGTTTTTAGATGTTCATTATCCTGCAATTTAACATCTAGTAGATATTTAAGGTTTTTAAAGATCAAAATATAGTTTTTTAAACTAATGCTCGAGGATAATTTTTTAATATGTACATTTTTTAAACAAAAAACATCATTTTTAATTTCAAGGCCTTGTTGGAATAAATTTTTTTGATTTTTATTGATTTTTACTAATCCAGGATATGGATTGATTAATTTACTTCTAAAAATAAAACTATTTTTATTAATTTTATAATCGGCAAAAAGATTTAAAAAAGAAGCGTACGGAGCTTGATAAACTTGACCAGCTAAAATCCATAAAAGTTTATTTTGAATAGTTGAATTGTTTTTACTTTTTATTTTTGGCATAAAAATTTCACCAGAAACATCGCTTAGAATGTGCTTAGTTTCATTTCGTGTTTGTTTTAATGTCCCAGCCAGTTGGCCAATTAAAGTATTTTTTTGAACAAACTGAAAATTTTTAATAAATAAAATTGTGTTACGAGGTAATTCAAGTTGTATTTTTTTTTGATTTTTTTGTTCAGGCATAATAGTAAGTGAGCCTGAACTTTCTGTTAATAATACATTTTCTCCACGATTTGTTCGTAGTTTTGAAGTTTTTAATATTTTTGAAAACTCAATAGTTCCAGTAATGGGACTATTTAATTGTTGATTCGTTTCAGATGTAAAAATACCACCTGTATGAAAAGTCCGCATCGTTAATTGTGTCCCGGGTTCACCGATGGATTGTCCAGCAATAATACCTATTGCTTCACCCATATTTATTATATTTTCCGTAGCTAAATCCCATCCATAACATTTTTGACAAATCGAACGAAATAATCCACATGTTAGTGGCGATCTAATATAAAATTTTTTAATTTTTTCTTCTTTAAAAGTTCTAATTAATTTTGTCGTGATGTGTGTATTCGTATTAGCAATTAATTCATTTGTTTGGGGATGATAAATAGGTTTATTTAATAATCGTCCAATAAGATTTTCATAATTATCAAATTTTCTATAAAAACTTTTTCCAAAGAAAAATGAATGTGTTGTTAAACAATCTTTTTCTCTAATAATAATATCTTGCGCTACATCAATTAACCTTCGAGTTAAATATCCAGAATTTGCTGTTTTTAAAGCTGTATCAACAATACCTTTTCTTGCTCCGTACCCAGACATTAAATAATCGGTAATAGTTAAACCTTCGCGAAAATTTTTTTTAATTGGTAAATTCATAATTTCACCGTTTGGATCAGACATTAATCCTCGCATACCTACAAGTTGTCTTACCTGAGATAAATTCCCCCGTGCACCAGAAAAAGCCATAATATAAACAGAGTTTAAAGGATCATACTTTTTAAAATATGAAACAACTTCATCTTTTAATAATTCACTTGTAATATTCCAAGTATCAATAATTTTTTGAAACCGTTCAACTTCCGTAATTTTACCTTTAAAATAAACTTTTTCAGCATTTAAAATTTCTTGATTAGCATTTTGGAGAACAGAATTTTTAACTTTGGGAACTTTTAAATCTTCAATACTAATGGAAATCCCAGCTTTTGTTGCATATTTAAAACCTAAATATTTTAAATTATTTGCTAAAAACCCAGCTTTTATTGACCCATATTCTGTAAAACTCCAAGATAATAACTGCTTTAATTGTTTCTTACTTATGATGGTATTTTGATATGTATAAGTTTTCATAGATTTTTAGTTTTTAATTTCTCAAAAATAATTTTTTGTTAAAAATCAAAAATTCTTTTATAAGATATTTAGACTTTTTTGAACTGTATAATTGAAAATTACCCGACCCGTAGTTGTTTTTAAATATTTACTTATTATTTGATTATTCTTATCTTTTCGAATTTGACGATCCTCATAATATTCAATATAACTTTGATCTTTTAAAACTTTTTTTCTAATTAATGATGAAGAGTTAGTAGTTTCTTTATTGTATCTAACCCAAATAAGTGAATGCAATTCAAGCTTATCCTGATTATAAGCTAAAATAACATCTTCTAAACTTGAAAAATAATGATTTGCTCCTAATAAGCCATTTATATTATGAACAGTTAAATAATAAGAGCCTAATACCATATCTTGACTTGGCATACTAATCGGTTCTCCATTAGCAGGAGATAAAAAATTATAAGGAGCTAGCATTAACATATAACATTCTGCTTGAGCTTCTGAGGATAATGGAACATGAACAGCCATTTGATCTCCATCAAAATCCGCATTGAATGCTGAACAAACTAAAGGATGAAGTTTAATAGCCCGACCTTGAACAATAATAGGTTCAAACGCTTGAATTCCTAATCTATGTAATGTCGGTGCACGGTTTAAAAAAATCGGATGATACAATAATACTTCTTCCAGAACTGGATTAATAAGTGATTCATTATGTTGAATTAAGTTTTTAGCAACTTTCATGTTACTAGCTAATCCTTGGTTAATTAATTCACGAATTATAAATGGTTGAAATAATTCTATTGCCATCTCATATGGAAGACCACATTGATTCATTTTAAGTGTAGGTCCTACAACAATAACGGAACGGCCCGAATAATCCACTCGTTTTCCTAAAAGATTTTGGCGAAATCGACCGTGTTTACCTTTTATAATATCTGATAACGATTTTAATGGTCGATTATTTGCACTTAGTGCAATTTTTCCTCGTTTTCCATTATCAATCAACGTATCTACAGCTTCTTGTAACATTCGTTTTTCATTTCGAATAATTAACTGTGGTGCATCAATTTCTAATAATCGTAAAAGTCTATTATTTCTTGTAATAACTCTTCTATATAATTCGTTTAAATCAGATGTTGCAAATCGACCTCCTTCAAGCTGAATCATTGGTCGTAATGCAGGTGGAATTACAGGTAAAACCGATAAAATCATCCAGGCCGGGTTTGATCCTGTTGCGGCTAAATTTTCTAAAATCCTAAGCCGTTTAATAGCTTGATCGCGTAATTTGTAAATACGATGTTGCTCCCATTTTCTAAACCACTGAGAACTTAAATAAAAAGTATCGTCTTTTGCTAAAACGCGACTACAATAATTAATAAAACTTCTAGTATCAAATATTTCTGAAGTAATATCTAATTTATCTAGCTCTTTTTTAATTAAAACACTCCCAATTAAATAATTTGGGGTTGTTTTCAATAAATATTTAGGAGTATTGTATTGTGAAATAAACTTCTTGGGCTTAGGTTCAGGTTTTATCGGATATCCAGTTAAACCTAATCTCCGACTTAGTCGATACATTTGAAAATCCCAATGAAGTCCATAGAAATTGATTTCATCATCAGCTATAAAATAGGCAAGGGAAACTAATTTTATCCTTTGAATACGTTCATCTGTTGTATTTACTTGACCAGATTTTAAGGGTTTGGGTAGACGCAGCCCTTTTTGCTTGATTGGAACACCAGTATCAATTTTTTTTTCATATTGTTCTACTTCAAGTAATAAAGCCATATAATTGGGCCGGCTATTGATATACCAAATATGAGTTACAGGATATATCAAATTAATATGCCCCATTCTATGCCGACGAACTCGAGATTCAGTCAATTCTACTCCACATCGATCACAAATCAAACCTTCATAACGAACTCTTTTATATTTTCCACAAGCACATTCTAAATTTTTATTTGGTCCAAAGATACGTTCACAAAACAAACCGTCCATCTCCGGTTTAAAAGTCCGATAATTTATTGTTTCTGATTTTTGAACTTCTCCGATAATCTGACCATTAGGTAATAATCTTTGACCCCATTCTTTAATTCGCCCCGGTGAAGAGAGTTTAATCTTTATATAATCAAATTCTTTTTCGGAATAGATCATCGTTTCTATTTAATTTAAAATAAGATATTATTTATATTTGAGGTTGGTGGAAATGTTTTTGTTTTTGGATCATAGTTTTCCATTAAATTTACTTCTGTTTCACAAGTTTTTGGATGACTGAATTTTTCTAATTGATATGTACTAATATCTAATCCAATAGCTCTTAATTCTTCTAATAAAACTTTAAAAGATTCAGGGATACCCGATGTAGGAATAGTTTGTCCTTTTACAATTGCATTTAAGGTATCATTGCGACCTTGCATATCGTCGGATTTAACGGTTAATAATTCTTTTAAAGTATAGGCTGCTCCAAAACCTTCTAATGCCCAAACTTCCATTTCACCAAATCTTTGTCCACCTTGCTGTGCTTTACCCCCTAGCGGTTGTTGTGTTACTAAAGAATAAGGTCCAGTAGCCCGAGCATGCATTTTATCATCAACTAAATGTATCAGCTTTAACATATAAGCATTTCCTACTGTAATCGGATTCTCGAATGCTTTACCAGTTCTACCATCAATAAGTACTATTTTGCCAGGAGAATACGGATTAAAAAGCCAGGCTTCATTATTTTCAATTGATGCTTGTCGTAATTTTTTGTTAATTAAAATTCTTGAAACTTCTTGTCCATAGAGTTCATCAAATGGTAAGATTTTATAACGATGTTTTAATTTTTGACCTGCTAACCCTAGCAGACACTCATATAATTGTCCGACATTCATTCTTGAGGGTACACCTAAAGGGTTTAAAAGAATATCAATTGGTGTACCATCTGGTAAAAACGGCATATCTTGTCGTGGTAGGATTCTTGAAATAATTCCTTTATTACCGTGCCGACCAGCAATTTTATCACCAACTTGTATTTTTCTTATTTGAGCAATAAAAACCTGTACTTTTTCAAATTCATAGGCCAACTTATTTTTTCGTCGAAAAACAATTGTTCTTATAACCCGACCAGATTCACCACTTGGCATTCGAAAAGAGCTATCTCTAACTCCTTTTGCTTTTGCACCAAAAATTGCTCTAAGTAATTTAGCTTCTGGAAGTTGTTCTGAGTCATCTTTAGGAGTAATTTTACCAACTAAGATATCACCAGGCTTAACAAATGTACCAACAGATATAATTCCATCATCAGTTAGATTTTGAACATCACTAGGGGTTAAATTTGGTATTTGTTTAGTTGTGTGTTCGCGGCCATCATTGGTTAATCCTATTTCAATTTCATAACGTTCAATATGGATTGAAGTAAAAACATCATCATAAACTAATCTTTCATTAATTAAGATAGCATCTTCAAAATTATAACCTTGCCATGGCATATAGGCTATTAAAACATTTTGGCCTAAAGCTAATTCACCTCCATTTATTCCAGGTCCATCTGCAATAATCTGCCCTGATTCTATTTTATCTCCTTTCCAAACAATTGGTTTTTGATTTATACAAGTTTCTTGATTCGATCGTTGATATTTTTGTAACTTATATTCGGCTTTTTTACCAGAATCTTCTAAAATAATAATTTTTTTTGAACTTACAAAGTCAACTATACCTGATTTTATAGCATTTATACTTATTCCAGAATCGGTAGCAATTTGATTTTCTAAACCTGTTCCGATAATCGGTTTTTGTGATATTAACAAAGGTACAGATTGTCGCTGCATATTTGACCCCATTAACGCTCTATTAGCATCATCGTGTTCAAAAAAAGGTATTAAAGATGCTGCTGCTGAAACTACTTGAACTGTTGATATAGCTATAAAATCTACTTCATAAGGCTTTACTGTTATAAAATCTTGTTTATACCTAACAGAGATAGAACTTGTTAATAAATAATTTTCTGAATTTACTGCAATATCTGCAGGGGCAATTTTATAATAATCTTCAATATCCGCTGTTAAATATATAGGATTTCCTGTTTTAATAACTTTTCCGTTGAGAACCCGCCAAAAAGGAGTTTGCAGAAACCCTGCATTATTTATACGCGCGGATGTAGTTAAAGAAGCTATTAAGCCAACATTCTGACCTTCCGGTGTCTCAATTGGACAAATTCGCCCATAATGACTAGGATGAATGTCTCGAACTGTAAAACTGATACGATCTCTATCGAATCCTCCTGGACCTAAACCACTTATTCTACGTTTATGAGTTAATCCTGATAAAGGATTTGTTTGATCCATATATTGAGATAATTGACTTGAACCAAAAAATTCTTTGATTGTTGCAGAAATTACATTCGAACTTAAAATTAAAGGCGATTCGATTTTATAAACTTGACTTAGTATTTTTCGCGATAATCTTTGAAAACCTATCCGGAATAAATGTTGCATCAGTTCTCCAACAGATCTTACTCGTCGATTTTTCAAATGATCAATATCATCCCCTTCAGTTTTCGAAATAGCTAAATTAAGTAACGAATCGATAATAGCAATAATATCTTCATAAACTAAACTAATAATTTGTGAAGAAAGATTTAAATTTAACTTTTCATTTATTTTAAAACGACCTATTTTTCCTAATTTATAGTATCTTAAATCAAAAATTCGAGAAAACTCAGATATATTCGAGTAATAATTATCGCTATTAAAACGTAATAATGGGTAACTAGAGTTAGATGAACTTGATAAAAATGGTAAATTAAAATAAAAAAAATCAGAATGCTGTAAACTTTGACAGATTTCTAAATCAGTTAATCCCATTTCTCTTAAGAGATGAATTATTGGTTTTTTTGTTAATTTATCTAGTTGAATAATAATATCATCTTCTAATCGATTTGTTATCGGATATTTATAATTATCAACTTTTTTATCTCTTTGAAATCCTACTCTAATCCAAGATCCGTACTCAGGAATAATGGTTGCAGTATAAAAATCTTTTGCATTATATTTATCTTTATAAAAATCTTTTTTTTCGAAAAAGTCTTTATTTTTAATAATATCACTTCTTCGATATTTTTTAATTAATGGAAAATAGACAATTGATTGCAGCTTATGGTTTTCTTTATAAGTATTTACAATAATATTTATTTTTTGAAAATATTGATTTAAATTAACTTTTAAAAAGTTAAACATTTCCAGCGATTTCATTTTTGGATTAATTGAACGATTTAATATAATCAATTCTTTATTAAACAGTAATTGAAGTTTATTTTTATATGTTTGAATTAGTTGATTATATTTTTTAGTTTGTCTATTACAAAATTTTTTATACTTTAATTTAAACTCAGATTGAGAAATGGTTGAGATAGTTAAAAAATCGGGTATTAAAGTTGGTAATATTTGTTGTTTATAAATTTGAATTATTTTTTTAGAATTTTTTAATTTTTTAGTTAAAAATTTTTTATTAGATTTGTAAAGTTTGCTGTTTTCTAGTTTTGAAAATTTTATACTTTCATAAAGATTCTCTCTTCTTGATAAGTCAATTATATTTTGTAGAAGACTATACTTTATTAGAAATATTACAAATAGATTGTAATAATTTATATCAGATACATCTATTCGTTTTTTAGAAGTGGTTTTTAATTGATTAAAAGTTTTTATTATTTTTAACCATCTCAAAATTTTTTTAATTTTTTCAACTTTTCTTTTAGGATTAGAAGTATTTAAAATAGTTTTATAAATTTTAAAAAATTCTATAAAATGCCCGTCTTGAGTTACGATATTTTTATCGGGAAGCGAATTATAAAATTTAGTATTTTTAATTAGAGGTGATAAGGCTGAAATATCCGGGGTTTTTAATATACCAAAAGTGGTTTTAGTAAAGACTCTTATTTTATGAAAATCATTAGAGAAGGTTAATTTCGTAACTTTTCGTTTTTTTTGTTTTTTATTTTTATCAAAATAAATTCCAGGGCTTCTAATAACCTGACTTACAATAATTCGTTCGCAACCATTAATTATAAAAGTAGCTGCCGTCGTCATTAAAGGTAAATTCGCAATTGGAAGTCTCCCTTGTCTTAAGATTGTATTTGTTAATTTACTTCGGATTTCAATTGGTAATAACAATTGAACAATGTAATTTGTTGTATATCTTTTCGCGCTTAATGAATTATAAATTGGTTTAACTAATTTGTATTCTTGCCCAAAAAAAACATATTCAATATTCCCGCTAAAATCAAGAATAGAAGAAAAATTAGAAAGCTCATCAGTTAACCCTTGATAAAGGAACCAACAAAAGCTTGATCTTTGCATTTCAATAAAATCTGGCAAGGTTGTTATATAATTTAAATCTTTTTTCATAATCTATATTATAAAATTTTAAATTTGTTTTTAGGGTTAAGAAAATTAAAAATTTATTTTTAAAATTTTCTTAACTTACCTTGTTAACATTACATTAAATAGTTTTTAGTTTTAGTGCAAGTTGTGATTTTTTTCGAGCTGCATTATTTTTATGAAAAACATTTTTTTTTGACGCTTTATCAATTAAACTATAGAGTGTACTTAATAATACTTGTGCTTGATATTTATCTTCAGGATTTTTTGAGATATTATAATTTTCGATACGTTTCAAAAACATTTTAGTTATTGTTCGAACGGAACTTTTATAGAAACGATTCTGTAAACGATTTCTTTTATTAATTCCAATACGTTTGATTGCAGATTGATTATTAGCCATAACAAATTTTTATTCTTTGTTTTAATTTTGATTTTAATATTTACGTTTATATTTTTTCTATACTACATAGTATGATAAAATAATCTAGTTTAGTATAATATATTCGCTAAAATTTTTGAAGTTATTTTTTTAATTTTACTTATTTAAAACCTTGATAAGATGACAATTTTTATGCAATATAGTATTTAGAATATTAGATATTAGAATACTATTGAAAATTGATTATTTTATAAAAAAGTTATATGGCAAAAAATAAGGGTACTCGAATTTTAATTACTCTAGAATGTCTAGAATGTCGGTCAAATAATAATAAAAGATCGTCTGGAGTTTCACGTTATTTAACGCAAAAAAATAGACGGAATACACCTGAACGACTTGAACTTAAAAAATATTGTCCACACTGTAATAAACCTACTATACATAAAGAAATTAAATAAAGTATGTTATCACAAAAACAAAAAATTTCTCCGATTGCTTTAAATAGAAAAATTGATTACAAAGACGTTGATTTATTGAAATTATTTATAACAGATCAAGGAAAAATTCTTCCCCGTCGTGCTACAGGTGTAACAGTTCAACAACAGCGGCAATTAGCCAAAGCTATTAAAAGAGCACGAATTTTATCTTTATTACCGTTTGTTGGATTAAATTATACTTAAAGAATTAAAATTAATAAATTTTTAAAAGAAAAAAGCATCTTGTTTAAAAATTTATTAATTTTAAACTATTAATATTATCTTAAGGAATTTTAAATGGGTCGGAGTCAAAGAAATGATAATTTTATTGATAAAACATTTACAATCGTGGCTGATATTCTTTTAAAAATTCTTCCGGCCAGTAAACAAGAAAAGCAAGCGTTTTTTTATTACCGAGACGGTATGTCTGCTCAATCTGAGGGAGAATATGCGGAAGCGTTAGAGAATTATTATGAAGCTTTACAACTTGAAGAAGATCCTTATGATCGAAGTTACATTTTATATAATATTGGATTAATTTATTCAAGTAATGGGGAGTATTTACAAGCTTTAGAATATTACCATCAAGCTCTCGAATTAAATTTAAATTTACCGCAAGCTTTAAATAATATTGCTGTTATTTATCATTATCAAGGTATAAAAGCTTCGAAAAAACAAAATTTAGAAATTGCAAAGGGATTATTTGATAAAGCTGCAGAATATTGGCGACAAGCGATTAAATTAGCACCGAATAATTATATTGAAGCTCAAAACTGGTTAAAAACTACGGGTCGGCTGACATCTGAAAATTTCTATAATTAATTATAAAATCACTAATTAAAGATATTTAGTTCAAGAATTATCACTAATTTGATGTACAATGTTATGTAGTTGAGAAATTGCAAATTTATTATTATTTTGAATAGTATGTGTAATCCCGAAAGTTTATTTATTCTTGAATATTTAAATATTTTAAGTCAAAATGGTAAAAACTAATATAAATAAAGGTTACGTTACTCAAATTATTGGTCCTGTATTAGATATTGAATTCTCAGATGGAAATCTACCGCCGATTTATAGTGCAATCAAGATTTCAACTGATGACGGTATTGGTAATATTGTTGAAGTTCAACAATTATTAGGTGACAATAAAGTAAGAGCAGTTTCAATGCGTTCAACAGACGGTTTAAAACGAGGGGTTGAAGCTATCGATTTAGGTGCTCCTATAAGTGTCCCTGTGGGAACAACAACATTAGGTCGTATTTTTAATGTAATTGGTGAACCTGTTGATGAACAAGGGGAAGTGTCTTATGATGAAACTTTACCAATCCATCGAGAAGCTCCAGCATTTACTGAATTAGAAACAAAACCTTCCATTTTTGAAACAGGTATTAAAGTGGTAGATTTATTAGCACCATACCGTCGGGGTGGAAAAATTGGCTTATTTGGTGGAGCTGGTGTAGGCAAAACCGTATTAATTATGGAATTAATTAATAATATCGCTAAAGCTCACGGTGGTGTTTCTGTTTTTGGTGGTGTTGGGGAACGAACTCGTGAAGGTAATGATTTATACGAGGAGATGAAAGAGTCTGGTGTAATTAATGAAAAGAATTTTAAAGAATCAAAAGTAGCTCTTGTTTATGGTCAAATGAATGAACCTCCAGGAGCTCGTATGCGTGTAGGTTTAACAGCTTTAACTATGGCAGAATATTTCCGTGATGTAAATAAACAAGATGTATTATTATTTATCGATAATATCTTCCGTTTTACACAAGCGGGTTCAGAAGTATCAGCTTTATTAGGGCGTATGCCTTCAGCTGTGGGTTACCAACCAACATTAGCTACAGAAATGGGGGCTTTACAAGAACGTATTACTTCAACAACTCAAGGTTCGATTACATCAATTCAAGCTGTTTATGTACCTGCAGATGATTTAACAGATCCGGCTCCTGCAACAACTTTTGCTCATTTAGATGCTACTACAGTATTATCACGTAATTTAGCTGCTAAAGGTATTTACCCTGCAGTAGATCCTTTAGATTCGACTTCAACAATGTTACAGCCTGGTATTGTTTCGGAAACTCATTATGAAATAGCTGAAACAGTAAAAGAAACATTACAGCGTTATAAAGAATTACAAGATATTATTGCAATTTTAGGGATTGATGAATTATCTGAAGAAGATCGACTAGTTGTAGCAAGAGCTCGAAAAGTTGAAAGATTTTTATCTCAACCATTCTTTGTAGCAGAAATTTTCACAGGTTCTCCAGGTAAATATGTAAGCTTAGAAGAAACTATCAAAGGTTTTAGTATGGTATTAAATGGTGACTTAGATGATTTACCTGAGCAAGCGTTTTATCTAGTAGGAAACATTGATGAAGCAATTGCCAAAGCAGAAACTCTAAAATAAGGAGTAACATATATATGTCTATGAACATTCGCGTTCTTACTCCTGATCGAGTTATTTGTTCGACAACTGCTGATGAAGTAGTTTTACCTGGATTAACTGGACAAATCGGAGTATTAGAAGGTCATGCTTCACTTATTACCGCTCTAGATACCGGTTTACTTAGACTAAAGTTAAATGAAAAGTGGACTCCAATTATCTTATGCGGTGGCTTAGCAGAGATTGACCAAAACAGAGTTACAGTATTAGTTAATGACGTGGAAGAACTTACTTCTTTAGAATTAAGTGAAGTAACTAAAGAATTAGAAAAAGCGACATTAGCTGTTGAGAGTGCTGAAACAAATAAAGCACGATTAGATGCGGCTTTAGAGCTAAAAAAAGCAACTGCTCGTGTAGAAGCTGTTAATTATTTATCATAAATTTTCGTAAAAAGTTCTTTTTAATAAGAACTTTTTATGATTATTTTTTCCTGTAATAGTTTCAGATTATTTATTCGAGAACTATAAAACCTAAAAAAATAAAATCTAATTATATGGTAAGCAATTTAGATTTTAACTTTAAAAATAATCAAACTTTAGTTTTAGAATTACCCTTTTCTGAACATATTGAAGAACTTAGACAAAGGATTTTTCATATTTTTTGGATTGTATTAGTTTTAACATGTTTATCTTTTTTTGAAGTTAAATATCTTGTTAAAATATTAGAATTACCTGTAAATAATGTTAAATTTTTCCAACTTTCGCCCGGTGAATATTTTATTTCGACAGTAAAAATTTCTTTTTATACTGGTTTATTAGTTGGAAGTCCTTTTCTAATTGGACAGTTAATATTATTTTTACTGCCAGGTTTAACAGAGAAAGAAACAAAAATTATTATACCTTTACTATTAAGTTCTGTAATTTTATTTGGTTTAGGATTAATTTTCTCATATTATGCTTTAATACCGGCAGCGTTAAATTTTTTTTTAGACTATAGTGATGAAGTTATTGAACCATTATGGTCATTTGAGCAGTATTTTGAATTTATTCTTGTTCTTTTTTATAGTACAGGATTAGCATTTCAAATACCAATTATTCAAATTTTATTAGGATTACTTAATATCGTTTCAGCCAAACAAATGTTAAATGTTTGGCGATATGTTATATTAGTTTCGACAATTATAGGGGCAATTTTAACCCCATCAACAGACCCTTTAACTCAATTACTACTATCATTAGCTATATTAATGTTATATTTTTCTGGCCTTAGTATACTTTTTTTAATAAAAAATTAATTTATATATACATATATACTTAAACAGTATTTAATTCATGAGAACTAAAAAGTTTTTAAAAAGTCTTTTATTTATTTTAACTATTAGTATAAATTTATTTGGCTTTTGGATTGACAATTCTTTTGCATATCCTGTATTTGCACAACAAAATTATGCAAATCCTCGAGCTGCAAATGGTAAACTTGCTTGTGCAAATTGTCACTTAAACCAAAAAGCTATTGAAATTGAAGCACCTCAAGCAGTACTTCCAAATTCAGTTTTTGAAATTGAATTAAAAGTACCGTACGATACTAGTCGACAACAAATTGGTGCAAACGGTAAAAAAGCTGATTTAAACGTAGGTGGGATTTTAATATTACCTGAAGGATTTAAATTAGCTTCAAAAAACCAAATCTCTCCAGAAGTAAAAGCAAAGAATAAAGGAGTTTTTATCTCTCCTTATAGTACGGAATATGATAATATTCTTGTTGTTGGTCCTATTGCTGGAAAAACTCATCAAGAATTATTATTCCCAGTTGTTGCTCCCGATCCAGAGACAAATTCTAATGTAAAATATTTAACATATCCTTTATATGCTGGTGGTAATCGAGGTCGAGGCCAAGTTTATCCGACTGGGGAAAAAAGTAATGTTAATATTTTTGGTGCAGAAAAATCTGGACAAATTACTGATATTAGTTTATCGGAAAAAGGCGATTCAAATATTACAATTACTAATTCAAACGGTGAAAAATTTTCACAAACTGTACCTACTGGTTTAAATTTAATAGTTAAACAAGGTGATTTAGTTAAAGTGGATCAAGCACTAAATAGTGACCCAAATGTTGGTGGTTTTGGTCAAGAGGAAACTGAAATTGTTTTACAAAATCCATTCCGTATTATTGGTTATTTAGCGTTTTGTCTTTGTGTATTATTAACACAAATTTTACTAATACTAAAGAAAAAACAATTTGAGAAAGTTCAAGCGGCAGAATTAAACTTTTAAAAGAGTCTAAAAAAGGAAAGATCAGTTTTGACTTGATCTTTCTTTTTTAGACTCTTTTAATTAATATAATTCATCTTCTTGATGAACTAAGATTTTACAATCTGAAGTTGGGTAAGTAACACAAGTTAAAACAAAACCTGCGCCAACTTGATCTTCATCTAAGAAAGATTGTTCTGATTGATCAATAGTTCCTTCTACTACTTTACCTGCGCATGTTGAACAAGCACCGGCACGACATGAGTACGGTAATTCAATTCCTTGCTCTTCAGCTACATCTAAAACGAATGCATCATCAGGGCAATCAATGGTAGTATCAATATCATGTTCTTCACTTAATAATGTCACTTTGTAAGTGGCCATATAATTCCTTATTTTAAACAATTAGTTTGAAAAAATTATAAAGTAAAGGTTGAAAAATATTTTTATCTTTGACTTTACTACTAAGTATTATAGTACAGTAGTTGGAAATTTTTGTTAATTCATTTTTCAGTTTAATTTTAATTGAAACGCTGTTTTAAACGACTAGCTTTTCCTTTACGATTTCGTAAATAATATAATTTAGCTCTTCGAATTTTCGCAGATTTTAAGACTGTTAATGAAGCAATTTTAGGAGAATGAATTAAAAAAATTCTTTCGACGCCAATACCTTGTAAAACTTTACGAACAGTTATTGTTTTATTTATTGAGCTGTTTTTGATAGCAATTAATGTTCCTTCATAAAATTGAACTCGTTCTTTATTACCTTCAATGATTTTAACACCAACTCTAATATTATCACCAACCTGAAGTTTGGGGAAATCTTTTTTTAGATATTGTTGTTGGAAATCATTAATAATTTTTTGATTATTGAAATTTTTCATAGAATTTAAATGACATGTTAAATAGTTTAAAAATTTTATTATTTATTATCATATTACAAGCAAAAAAAAAAAAACACAATATAAAAATTTTATTAGTTGCATCCGACTGGGTTCGAACCAGTGACGTTCCAGAGGAAAACGGATTATGAGTCCGGTGCCTTCAACCACTCGGCCACGAATGCAGCTATGGAGCTGATGGGAATTGAACCCATGTCCATTTAATCAGTATTAAAGTATTTAAATACAGATTCAATTGAAATTTTAGAAAATTTAACCCTAACCAATATTAGTCTAGCCTATATTTTTAAAAAAATCTAGTGACATTGAACAAAACTATTTTCAAAAGATGAATTAATTCAATCTGCATTATACAATAAACTAAATTTAAATGTCGAAACCAGAACAGCCCCACAATATCTTATCTTTTAATCTTTTATCAAAACTAGCAAAAATAAGATAAGCATGAAGGGAGTCGAACCCTTGACTTTTAGAATCGGAATCTAATGCTCTATCCACTGAGCTACATGCTTTTTCTAAATTCATGGAACAATTTTAAAAGCGTATTATCAAATAATCTAATGTCTATAATTAGATTATTTGATAGTTTCGTGGACGTTATGGCTTAATAGTAAATTTTACCTCCACCCCATTTTTCTGTTACAATTTTAGGTTGTAACATTATATGGCCTGCAATTGCATATAAATCTTCATCAGTTAGTGATCTCATTCGTGGATAAATATCGGCACTTTTAATACTTGGATGAACATCAGCAATTGACTCTAATCCATCATAAGTTGTTGGGTTTTTTAAATAATCTACTAAAGCAGCTATATTATCTCTACGAGGAGTAGCTAAACTCAATCCTTCTGGATCTAACCCTACATTTGGGTTCGTTTTAGTAACACCACCAACATGACATGCGCCACAAGTCGCATTAAATAAACGTTTTCCTCTTTTTACTTGTTCGGGAGTTAAAACCGCTGTATTACCATTGTTATCGATTACTACAGTTCGAGTTGCTTCATCTAAATCAATTGCTGAAGCACTAGGTAAAAAGATGTTAAAAATAGATAAAAATACAAGAATACTAACTATAGAATATTTTTTAAACATGATTTTAATAAAATTAATTTAAAGCATTGAAACCAAAGAACTGAATAAATTAGATTTACGAATTGTCATCTTTTTTATTTTGAAATTTTATAAGATTTGATAATAGACCTCGTAATCGAATATTCTCCCAACCTGCTACTAACAATGATAAAATAATTAAAACTTGACTAAATAGAAGAATTGGATCTAATCTCCAGCCATGGACAATTAAAATGCAACTATAAAGTAAACCAATAGTCGCAAAAAAAATATCTTCATCTCTCGCAATTTCTGGTTTAACTATTCGAAGTAAGTACAATATTATAACACCAAATCCTAAAATAAAACCTAATATAATATTCGGGCCAAAACCAATATTTATCATAGTTAAATTTTTGTTCTATTGACTATAAATGATAATTGGAAAATTTACGAACGTGTAACTCTATCACTCTTGCTAATAATAACCAAAGCAACACCAATCACTAAAACTACAATCCCACCTGCTACTAAACTCGATATAAAATTTGCTAACGAACTTGTCATTTGTAATTCCGTTTTGATTTAAAATAAAAATTAAAAATAGTAAAATTAACTATATTATTTATTGTATCAGTAAAAAAAAAAAAAATACAATTAAAATTTTTTATTTAAAATAATTTTTCATTACTATTCTATTTATTTTAAAATCGAAAAATTAATAATTAAAATAAAAAATACTTCCAGGGATTTTAATTAGATTATTTTTTGAAAAAAGGTATAGCTATATTACTAATTTTTAGTACTAATTTTATGCTGCTATTTTACAATCCTGACATATTAAATTCTTTCCAAAAATTATAAAAACTATACCCGATTACTATAATAATAAATTAAACTAAAATAATCAATCCTTAGAATTGAGTATATTGTTTTTTTTAATTTAATTTCGTATAATTATTATAAGGCCCGGATAGCTCAGTTGGTAGAGCAGTGGATTGAAGATCCTCGTGTCACCAGTTCGAATCTGGTTCTGGGCATTATCCTCTGTATTAATATTCTGCAAAATCAGTATACTTCTCATCAAATTTTAATTTTATAGTCCCAAGCGGCCCATTTCTTTGTTTTGCGATAATTAATTCAGCTAATTCGGAGTCTATACTATTAAAACTATAATAACTGTCTCTATATAACATTAAAACTAAATCAGCATCCTGTTCAATTGATCCACTTTCTCTAAGATCCGATAAAATAGGTCGTTTATTTAGTCTAGTTTCAACATTTCGACTTAATTGGGATAATGTAATTACTGGAATATTAAATTCTCTAGCAAGAAGTTTTAAAGAGCGGGTTATACTAGATAATTCTTGCACACGATTATCCGTGTGTGATTTTGAGTTTTGCATTAATTGTAAATAATCAATAATAATTAAGCCAATTTGAGTTTGTTCAGAAATTATTTTTTTTACTTTTTTCCGAATATCAGAAATGGATAAATTTGGAGTATCATCTATGAAAAAGGGTAAAGACGATAATTGCCGAATTCTATTGTTTAAAATTAACCAATCGTTTTTAGAAATATTACCTGAACGTAATCTTAAATTACTTATTTTTGTTTCAGATGAAAGTAACCGATAAATTAATTGTTCTTTGGACATTTCTAAGCTAAAAAATACAATAGGTAGTTGATAAGTTTTAAGTATATTTACTGCAAGTTTTAAACACAAAGCAGTCTTCCCCATAGAAGGTCTACTAGCAATAATAATTAAATCAGAATTTTGAAAACCTTGAATTAGAGAGTCCAAATCATAAAATCCTGTTAATAAACCAGGACCAAATGGTTGGAGACATTTTTGTTTTAAATCTATTAGAACTTTACTTAATAAATCCGCACTACTTAGTATAGTTTGAGATTCTACTCCACTTAGCAAAGTAAAAAATTCTGTTTCTAAATCATTTAAAATATTTTCTAATGGAATATTTGTTATGTAACTAGAATTAATAGTTTTATAACCTAAATAGATTAATGACCGTCGTATAAATTTATCCTGTATTAATCTAATATAATCTGGTAAATAAAGTAAATTTGGAATTTGATTAATCAATTCGAATAAAACCTTAATCCCACCGACTTTAGTTAGAATCCCATTATCTCTTACAAAAGTCACTAATGTTATAGAATCTACTGATATTTTTTGTCGATGCATTTTTAAAATTATATTATAAATTTCTTGATGGTTTTTGAAATAAAACATTTCCGTCGTTAAATTATTTAATATAATATTAACTGCTTCTGGACTCGTTAATAAACAACTTAAAACAATTTTTTCCGCTAAAAAATTATGAGGTAAATATTTATTTATATTTATCTGATTTTTAATATTTTTCGAGTATTCTATCATTTAAAAGTCAAAATATTAATTTTTTTCATTAAAAAATAATTACTAAAGTCTTGTCTTTTTTTTAATTTTTATATATATTTAAGTGCAGTGCGTCCTTAGTTCAGTTGGTAGAACGCTAGTCTCCAAAATTAGATGTCGAGGGTTCAAGTCCTTCAGGGCGCGGTTCTCTTTTAATAAGAGGTTTATTTTTAAAATTAACAGAATTAAAAAGAATTTTTATTATAATTATTTAAGACTTTATGGCAAAAAAAATAACAGCTTTAATTAAATTAGCTTTACCGGCAGGAAAAGCTACTCCAGCACCTCCAGTAGGTCCTGCTTTAGGTCAGCATGGTGTCAATATTGCTGCTTTTTGTAAAGAATATAATGCAAAAACGGGAGATAAAACAGGTCTTATTATTCCAGTAGAGATATCGGTTTATGAAGATAGAAGTTATACATTTATTCTTAAAACACCACCAGCCTCTGTTTTATTGGTTAATGCAGCAAAAATTAAGAAAGGATCAGCAACTCCTAATAGAGTAACCGTTGGTTCGATTACCAAAGCTCAATTAGAAGAAATTGCTACTATTAAATTACCTGATTTAAATACTAATAAGATAGAAAGCGCTAAAAAAATTGTAGAAGGAACTGCGCGAAATATGGGTATTTCCATTTTAGATTAATTTGTAGTTTATAAATTTATTAATAGAAAAAAGTATATGCGAAAATTATCGCGTCGTCAAAAAGAAAATCGTATAAAAACTAGTAAAATTATTTATACAGATTTAGAAGAAGCAATTCAAGTACTTAAAACAACAGCGACTGCAAAATTTGTAGAAACTGTTGAATTGCATGCTAATTTAAATATTGATCCAAAATATGCAGATCAACAATTACGAACAACGGTAATATTACCTAACGGGATTGGTAAAACAGTTAAAGTTGCTGTTTTAACAAATGAAGCTAATTTTATAGAAGCTACTGAAAATGGCGCTGATATTGTCGGAAGTGATAACTTAATTCAAGAAATAAGTCAAGGAAACCTTAACTTTGATTTATTAATCGCTACACCTGATATGATGCCAAAATTAGCAAAATTGGGTAGAATTTTAGGACCAAAAGGTCTAATGCCTTCTCCAAAATCAGGGACTGTTACGACAACACTCTCTAGTAGTTTATCTGAATTTAAAAAAGGTAAATTTGAGTATAAAGCAGATAAAACTGGTATTGTTCACGTTAGTTTTGGGAAATCAGATTTTTCAAATAATCAATTATTAGAAAATTTAAACGCATTATATAAATCAATTGAACAAAATCGTCCATCAGGGGTAAAAGGTAAGTATTTTAAAAGTTTATATATCTGTACTAGTATGGGACCATCTCTTCAATTAGATTTAACTATTTTTGCTTAATAACATCTTTATAAAAAATTCATATGTCAGAAAAAATTGATCAAATTATCGAAGATTTAAAAACGTTAACACTTTTAGAAGCTTCAGAATTAGTAACAAAAATCGAAGAAACTTTTAATGTAGATGCTTCTGCAAGTGTAGGGGGAACAATGGTAATGGCAGGGCCAGCTGCTGTAGAAGAGGTTGAGGAAAAAACAGAATTTAATGTTATGTTAGAAGAAGTTCCTGCTGATAAAAAAATAGCTATTTTAAAAATTGTTCGCGGGATTACAGGACTTGGACTAAAAGAAGCTAAAGAACTTGTAGAATCAACTCCAAAACAAATTCAGGAAGGAGTTAGTAAAGAAACAGGTGAAGATATTAAAAAACAAATTGAAGATGTTGGTGGTAAAGTTGCATTAGTTTAAAACTTTTTCATTTCTAGCTAATTTTAAAAATTAGCTAGAAATGAAAAAATTTTAGAATTAAAATTACCAATATCCTAAAGAAATTGCTTTATCAATAGGAACACATGCTCCAATTCCTAACCAAACTGCAGCGAAAAATCCGAAAATAAACATGAAACTTGCAATAGGGCGACGGAAAGGATTTTGAAATTTGTTCACATTTTCAATAAACGGAACTGTAATTAAACCAGCAGGAACAGCTGCCATTGCTAATACTCCCAATAATTTATTTGGTAATACACGTAATAAATTAAAAGTTGGGAAAAAGTACCATTCAGGTAAAATTTCTAAAGGTGTATTAAATGGATCAGCAGGTTCACCTAATTGAGTTGGTGCCATTACCCCTAAACCAATGCAACAAGCAAATGTTCCTAAAATACAAACAGGGAAAACATATAATAAATCATTCGGCCATGCAGGTTCGCCATAGTAATTATGACCCATACCTTTAGCAAGCTTTGCTCTTAATTTTGGATCTGTTAAATCTGGTTTTTTAATTACTGACATAAAAACTCCTTGTTAGATATATTTGTATTATAAAAAATTCTATTTTTTGAGGTTATAACGGTCCTGAAATACCTTGTTTCCGGATCATTAAGAAATGTGTTAACATTAGAACGGCTGCAGCCAATGGTAAAACAAAAGTGTGTGCACTATAAAAACGTGTTAAAGTACTTTGACCAACACTTTCACCCCCACGTAAAACTAAAACTAAAGGAGGTCCAACTATCGGAACAGCGGCAGGAACACCTGTTACAATTTTACAAGCCCAAAAACCAACTTGATCCCAAGGTAAAGAATAACCGGTAACTCCAAAAGATACGGTTACTACAGCTAAGATTACTCCTGTAACCCAAGTAAGTTCACGTGGTTTTTTAAAACCACCAGTCAAATAAACTCGGAATACATGTAACACCATCATCATAACCATCATACTAGCTGACCAACGGTGAACAGAACGAATTAACCAACCAAAATTAACGCTAGTCATAATGTATTCTACTGATGCAAAAGCATCCACTACACTAGGACGATAGTAAAACGTCATTGCAAAACCTGTAGCCACTTGAACTAAAAAGCAAGTAAAAACAATGCCACCAAAACAATAAAAAATATTTACATGAGGAGGAACATATTTACTTGAAATATCATCTGCAATAGCTTGTACTTCTAAACGTTCTTCAAACCAATCATAGACTTTACTCATAAGACTTTTTTCTAGGTAATAAAGCACGACTAAACAAGATAAAAATAAGTCTATAATATAGTTATTTATTAGAATTTTAAAGGCGAGAGTGGGATTCGAACCCACGGAATCCGTAAAGATTCATCTGATTTCAAATCAGACGCAATCGACCAACTCTGCCATCTCGCCAAAAGATTAGTGTTAGCACTAATCTTATATTTTAAATAAATTAAACTTCGTAAGTAGTATTTCCACTAAATTTAATTGAAGCAGGATTAGGATTTTTTCCGATTGAAAACCCTCGGCTATTAACTGCTGTCCTTCCTGGATTTACTTTTTCTGGGAAAACTCCATCTTTTGGATGTAAGTATTGAACTTCTCCACTTGGAAAAATTCTATAAATTTTATAATCATTTATTTTAAACGATCTTAGCTGCGTTCCTAAAGCTAAACATTGTTCTTTTCTAGCTAAATATAGTAAATTTTCACCGTTGCGCATAATAGCAGCTCCACCGGTAGGCATTTCAAAAATTTGTTCTTTTTTGCTAGTCCAAGTAATCGCATATTTTTCTTCAACTTCAGCTGCACGTAACCAGCCACCAGTACTTCCACCAAAAGTCGGGAATGGTGTTTGTAAATTTAATGTCATACGTAAAACCTTATTCTTATTTAACGTTCACAATACTATTTTACTAAAAAATTTGATAATTTTTTGTTAATTTATAAAATTTTCTAGCGGAGAATGGATTTGAACCACTGACCTTCGGGTTATGAGCCCAACGAGCTACCAGACTGCTCTACTCCGCGTGACACAATTATTTACTTCTACAATTATAAGATTAAAAGATATTTTTGTCTAGAATTTAGAGCTTAATTATTAATTAATAGGTGGAGATATTGAATTTAATTGCTAAACCTAAATAAAATAGTATTAAAAACCAAGTTAATTGGTTTAAAAATTTTTCTGCGGAATTTGGAGAACCGATTAAATTAACATTTATTGAAAAATTATTTAATCCTCCAGCATTTGGAATTCGTATAAGAATTAAAATAATTAAAAAAAGACTTAATAATAACCAAAGAATTTTTAGCATGTGTAGTATTTTATATATATATATATAAATGAAAAAAAGTAACTGGCATAAAAATTTAAACCAGTTGCTTTTTTAATTATTTTTCAATTTCAAAAATTTCTTCAAAAACTTTAAGAACTTTATTTCCAGAATCAATAGATTCTAAAGGATCTTTTCTTAATCGATGTCGTAAACATAAAGTAATAATTTTAGAAATATCCTCTACAGTTACTTTAGTACTACCATTATAGGCTGCATATGCTTTAGCAGCTCTATTAGTTACTATATCTCCCCGTAAACCATCAACATCTAATTGACTACATACTTCAGAAATTTTTACTCTTAAATTATACTCTAATTCAACTTTTGGTAATAATTTTTGAGCAGCTACTATACGATCCCGTAATTCTTGTTGCTGTTGTTCATAATTTTCAATCCATAAATTAGGTGTTTGATCAAAAGATGTTCTCTCTTCAACTACTTTGACACGTAATTTAGGATCTTTAACTGTTCTAATTTCTGCATGCATTCCAAACCGATCTAATAATTGTGGACGAAGTTCACCTTCTTCAGGATTTCCAGATCCAACCAAAACAAATCTAGCCGGATGGCGTATAGAAATCCCTTCTCGTTCTACAGTATTCCACCCAGAAGCTGCTGAATCTAATAATATATCAACTAAATGGTCATCTAATAAATTTACTTCATCCACATATAAAATTCCACGATTCGCTTTAGCTAATAAACCTGGTTCAAAAGCTTTTACTCCTTCGGTTAAAGCTTTTTCAATATCAATTGTACCACAAACTCTATCTTCTGTTGCTCCTAAAGGTAAATCGACCATAGGAATTTTGATGAACTCTGTTTCTAACGGTTCATTATTTTGAACAGCAAGCTTAACCTCATTACTCATTAGATCTAAGTCTGATTTATGAGAGTTAAAGGGATCATCTTTAACAACTTCGATTTCAGGAAGTAAATCAGCAATAGCTCGAATTGTCGTCGATTTTCCAGTACCGCGATCTCCCATAATCATTACGCCGCCAATTTTCGGATCGATTACATTTAACTGAAGCGCTAATTTCATCTCTTCTTGTCCTACAATTGCTGTAAACGGAAAAACGGGGGTGCTAAATATTTTTGACTTTTCTTTAACCATATTTTTTAAGTTTTAAAATAATTTTAATTTTTTATTGGTAAAGTGTTGATCCTAAACGAATAGCTAAAACACTGGCAACTAATGCAATTAATAATATTGTATATACTTGGTAATCAGAGATCATAAATTATTCCTTTAATCTTATATAAATGGATAAAGTTTATTAGTTCTGCGGATTAAAAAAAGTTATCTTTCTTAATATTTTCATATAACTTAAATTATAGCATATTTTTAAAAAGTTTAATAAAACACTTAAGTAAATTGTATCGAAATTAAGTTATAAAGGAAAAATTTTATTCTAAATTAGCAAAATCTAAGGGTTTTACCTTATAATAAATAATAGAAGCTGATAAGAGTATAGTAAAAATTATCAATTATAGGTTTACTTAATAACTAATTTTATTTTAAGGATAATAAAATATGGTCGTTGTTATTGGACAAAACCAAGAACGTGGCTTATTTGATCTTGTTGATGATTGGCTAAAAAAAGATCGATTTGTTTTTATTGGCTGGTCGGGTTTATTATTATTTCCTACTGCTTACTTAGCAGCTGGTGGTTGGATGACTGGAACTACGTTTGTAACATCTTGGTATACTCATGGTTTAGCAAGTTCTTACTTAGAAGGTTGTAATTTTTTAACTGCTGCTGTTTCAACTCCAGCAAATAGTATGGGTCATTCCCTATTACTTTTATGGGGTCCTGAGGCTCAAGGTGACTTCACACGTTGGTGTCAAATTGGTGGACTTTGGACGTTTGTAGCTTTACATGGTGCTTTTGGATTAATTGGCTTCTGTTTACGTCAATTTGAAATTGCTCGATTAGTTGGTATTAGACCTTATAATGCAATTGCATTCTCAGGTCCAATTGCTGTATTCGTGTCTGTTTTCTTATTATATCCATTAGGTCAAGCTAGTTGGTTCTTCGCTCCAAGTTTTGGTGTTGCTGCAATTTTCCGATTCCTGTTATTTTTACAAGGTTTCCATAACTGGACATTAAACCCATTCCATATGATGGGAGTTGCCGGTATTTTAGGTGGTGCTTTATTATGTGCAATTCACGGTGCAACTGTAGAGAATACATTATTCGAAGATGGTGATGCTGCAAACACATTCCGTGCTTTTACACCAACACAATCAGAAGAAACTTATTCTATGGTAACAGCGAACCGTTTTTGGTCGCAAATCTTTGGGGTAGCGTTTTCTAATAAGCGTTGGTTACATTTCTTTATGCTATTTGTTCCAGTAACAGGCTTATGGACAAGTGCTATCGGAATTGTTGGCTTAGCATTAAACTTACGTGCATATGATTTTGTTTCACAAGAATTACGTGCAGCGGAAGATCCTGAATTTGAAACATTCTATACGAAAAATATCTTATTAAATGAAGGTATTCGTTCATGGATGGCAGCACAAGATCAACCACATGAAAACTTTGTATTCCCTGAGGAGGTATTACCACGTGGAAACGCCCTTTAATAGTAGTATAGCAGGTCGAGACATTGAATCTACAGGTTTTGCCTGGTGGAGTGGAAACGCTAGATTAATTAATGTTTCAGGTAAATTATTAGGAGCTCACGTAGCTCACGCGGGTCTAATGGTATTTTGGGCCGGAGCAATGGTATTATTTGAGGTTTCTCATTTTGTACCTGAAAAACCTTTATATGAGCAAGGTTTTATTTTAATTCAACATTTAGCTACATTAGGCTATGGTATTGGCCCTGGTGGTGAAATTACAACAACAGTTCCATACTTTGCTGTTGGTGTGCTTCATTTAATCTCTTCAGCAGTTTTAGGCTTTGGAGGCATCTATCATTCTTTATTAGGTCCAGATACGTTAGAAGAATCATTCCCATTCTTTGGTTATGATTGGCGTGATAAAAATAAAATGACTACTATTTTAGGTATTCATTTATGTCTTTTAGGCGTTGGATCTTTTTTACTTGTAATTAAAGCAATGTATTTAGGTGGTGTTTATGATACATGGGCTCCTGGTGGAGGCGATGTTCGTTTTATTACAACTCCTACATTAAACCCAATTGTAATTTTCGGATACGTATTCCGTTCTCCTTTTGGTGGTGACGGTTGGGTTGTATCTGTTAATAATATGGAAGATATTGTTGGCGGTCATATCTGGGTCGGCATTTTATGTATTATTGGTGGTATTTTCCATATTTTCACAAAGCCTTTTGCTTGGGCAAGACGTGCTTTTGTATGGTCAGGTGAAGCTTATCTTTCATATAGTTTAGCTGCTATTGCTTTAATGGGATGGACAGCAGCTTTATATTCTTGGTATAACAATACAGCATACCCTAGTGAACTTTATGGTCCTACAGGTCCAGAGGCTTCACAATCTCAAGCTTTTACATTCTTAGTTCGAGATCAACGTTTAGGTGCTAATGTTTCTTCGGCACAAGGACCTACAGGATTAGGAAAATATTTAATGCGTTCTCCAAGTGGAGAAATCATTTTTGGTGGTGAAACTATGCGTTTTTGGGATTTACGTGCTCCATGGGTAGAACCATTACGTGGACCAAATGGTTTAGATATTAATAAAATTAAAAATGATATTCAACCATGGCAAGAGCGTCGTGCTGCTGAGTATATGACACATGCACCTTTAGGGTCATTAAATTCAGTTGGTGGTGTAGCAACAGAAATTAATTCAGTAAACTATGTATCACCACGTTCATGGTTATGTTGTTCACACTTCTTCTTAGCATTCTTCTTCTTAGTTGGTCATTGGTGGCATTCAGGTCGTGCAAGAGCTGCTGCTGCCGGCTTTGAAAAAGGTATTAACCGTGCGAATGAACCAGTATTATCTATGCGTCCTATTGACTAGTATTATATTTTAGTCTTTTTTATCCAGTATTATCTTGAATACTGGATAAAATTATTGTTTTTTATTTTATCTTAACCCGAATAGGTTTTTGCACAAATTTAATGTTTTTAAAATTTATATTGGAATACTTGGGTTACCTGGGACTCGAACCCAGAACAAATCGGTTAAAAGCCGAGTACTCTACCATTGAGTTAGCAACCCTATAAACTATAGTAACATAACAATAGATTATTATTAAAGGATTTAATTAAAATAAATAATTATATAAAAAATTATTAAAATAATATCTTACTTTATTATTTTTCAACTAAAATGACTATTAACATTATAGGTTATTTTATTATTAAAAATTTTAATAAAAATTTATAAATTAAGGATTTAAAAATGGTTAATTGGCAAGTTATAAGTCAAATAGTAGCAACAGGTGCTATTATGTTAGCAGGCCCTGCGGTAATTGTATTATTAGCTTTGAAAAAAGGTAATCTTTAATAAATTAAAAATTAGTTTTTTAAGATAAAAGTTTTGAGGAATTCTTATGATAACAGCTTTGACAACTTTGTTAGTTTTAATTTCGTTAGGTTTAATTGTAACTGTTCCAGTAGCTTTAGCTACACCTGGAGAATGGGAAGGTTCAAAAGATAAGTTTAATAGACTTTTTCAAATATGGGTCGGTCTTGTTGTAGTTATTGCAGCAGCGGATGGTATTTCATCATCAATATAATTACTATAGAAATTATAGTTTAAACTATAATTTCTATAGTAATTATAGTAATTTTAACTATTGACATTTAAGTTGCAATAAGATAGAATTATGATAGAGAAGAGCGGGCATAGCTCAGTGGTAGAGCGCAACCTTGCCAAGGTTGATGTCGCGCGTTCGAGTCGCGTTGCCCGCTAACAACTTTCTTGTAGTTCAAAAATTTTAAAGCCCCCATCGTCTAGAGGCCTAGGACAGCTCCCTTTCACGGAGCAGACAGGGATTCGAATTCCCTTGGGGGTATAAATAATATGTTCTAATTATTACAATAAATCTATTTACTTGACAATAATTCTAAAATTATGCCATTATAAAATTATTTAGTTAGAAAAAAATAATAAGTTATTAGGTGAATATATTCAATACAAATTCTTTTTCAAATATTTTAATTAGTTTAAGTGAGTTAGATGAACGCTATACTCAAGACTTGATGTCTCGAACTCTGGTTGAAAGTTTTTACTTAAAATTGAAAGAAATTTCAACTTATGGTTTTACTATAGAAGAATTTCAAAAAGCTATTTTAATATTATGTTTTGTTCGTTTTTTACTGTATTCATTTAAATATAATTTACTAACCTCATTTAAAATCTGTTCTATTGGATTAATCTCTTCAATTCTTTGGGCTATGGCGTTAAATGATTGCATAGGTGCCTATTATCCAAATTTAGCATTACATCCATTACTTAGAAATGCATATCGTGAAGAAATCATGTATAGAGAAATTTCTCAATACCGTGCTGCTGAAAGAGTTTTTGATGCTCTTATAAAACAAACAAATTCTCCTTATGATTTTGATTGGTTGACTCCTATTTTTGCAAAACTTCCTCCGTCAATAATACATATAACTGATCCAATATATGTATTTCTTAGAAAAGATCTTGTTAATACATTGGCAACAGTATATAAAACTAGTATAAAACCAATGAGCTCAATGTTTTTGTATGTTGGTTGGGTTCGAGTTGGAAAAAAATATTGTCCATATCATATTCGTTGGCATTTTACTTTTATTACTCTCTACAATACTTTTATGCCTTATTTATTTACTTCATCTCTTAGAGCAAGAGTTTTTTTAAATAAGGTTTTAATTCCTGAACGACGTTATGCCGAAGCAGAAAATCTAAGAATTTATTTAGGCGCTTGGGCTTTCGTACATATTACGTTTGTTATGTTAGCAATGCTGCATGCAATTTTTTCTCAATATTTTTATATTCCGTTTCTTACATATAGTGTTGAATTACATGTCGGAAAACGACCAAAAGATAGTATTTTTAGTGGTGGTTATACTGCTTGGCAAGATGATTTTATATTTTATAACATAAGACTTCGTGATACGCTTCGATTATGGTGGGGATTTTTAGGAAAAGGGACAAAAAAATCACGTTCTGGTAAGAAGCGAAAAAATAATTAGTATTAAATGATAAATTAGACTTAAATTTATCATTTAATACTAGTACTAAAGTGATGAGCCTAAACCAGAATATGCGCCATAAAAGAATAAGCTAAGTACTGTAATTACTGCTAAACCACCTACTAAACCTACAAGCCATAAAGGAATTCTACCTGTATTAGACATATGAAATACTCCTGTTTCGAATTGCTAATTAAAGAAATAACTTGAAAATAATACAGCTAAAACAAAAATTAATAAAAGTCCCCAATACAGAGATGTTCGATTTAATTCTACTGCTTGTTTATTAGGATTTGGACCTGTCATAAAATTTACCTCATATATATATATTATTAATTTATCTTTGAATAAATTGCATTGCTGTAATTCCACCTAAAAAGAAAACTGTGGGAACTGCCAAACCGTGGATTGCTAGCCAACGAAACGTAAAAATAGGGTAAGCTACAGGCTGATTAATATTATTTGTCATAAATTTTACCTTTTTATAAACCTTTAGTTAAATCTTCTAACTCTTGTTTTGCACTAAAACGGTCATTTACTAATGGTATTTGTTGTCTATCTTGAGTGAAATATTCATTCGGGCGCGGAGTACCAAAAACATCATACGCTAACCCTGTACTAATAAATAACCACCCAGATACAAATAAAGATGGAATTGTTATACTATGGATAATCCAATAACGAACACTTGTTATAATATCTGAAAACGGACGTTCACCTGTAGATCCACCAGACATAATGCGATAATCTCCTTTAACAAAAGTAATTGTTACTCATTCGAAAACTTAACCAAAAGCGGGCAGGGGGAATCGAACCCCCATCATTAGCTTGGAAGGCTAAGGTTTTACCACTAAACTATGCCCGCACATATTAAATTATATAATTAGGCGGGTTTAAAACGCAATCTATTTTTAAAGATTTTCTAATTTTAAATCTAAAAATTTTGCTAAATCAGCGGCTTGATCTTCTAAATTTGAAATAGTATTTGGTTGTTCAACAGGTGTTAATGGTATTTTTCTCTCATCTTTTAGACATAAGTAAATACTCCGTTTCGGATTTAATCCTTCGGAAATTTTAATTCCTATTGCGCGAACACTGTTTAATGGATATGTTAGAAGAACTTCTCTATTTTTGCCAGGGAAGCCTTTTCTTATTATTTTTACTAAATTTTCAACTTTATTATACTCATTATAACCGCTACCAATATCCCAAATTAGCGTCAAAAGTATAGATATTGCTAAAAATAGGCTTAAAGTCCCATAAAAAATCATTATAATTCCTTGCGGAATAAAAATTAATTCAGTTGGTTTTGTAAATGGTAATAAATTAATTTGAAGATAACTAGATAGTCCAGCTAATAGAAAACCAGATCCTCCAATAAAAAGAAAAACCGTCCAAAAATAATTACTGAAACGTCTAGATCCAATAATTTTATCTTGGCGAATATTATTCTGCATATCTTACACTGAAATAAAAAATTAAATTAACTTAATAGATTTTAATCCTAAAAATAAACCTGAAGCAAGAGCAAAGCAAAATGCTAACAATAAAAAGTAATCAATAGCTACTGTCATAATATCTTTTTAGTTTCTAAAATGAAGTTTATAAAAATTTTTATATATATTAATATATATTATATAGTAATCTATATTTAAATTTTGGTTGGGATAATTTTTCATTGATTTTTAAATAATGTAGACTAATTTTTAAAATTCTACTATTAATTTTATTAAAATTTACGTTAAAGTTATGGCTAATTTTATTAAACCTTATAATGATGATCCGTTTGTTGGACATCTAGCAACTCCTATAACATCTTCAGCATTAACACGTGCTTTATTAAAAAATTTACCAGCGTATCGTTTTGGATTAACTCCTTTATTACGTGGGTTAGAGATTGGTTTAGCTCATGGCTATTTTTTAATTGGACCTTTTATTAAATTAGGACCTTTACGTGATTCAGAGATGGCATTATTAGCCGGATTTTTGTCTACTATTGGCCTGATTCTTATCTTAACATTAGGATTAACTATTTATGGCTCTGCTGTTTTTAATAACGATAATATAATCACAGAGTCAAATTCTACGCAATTGCAAACAAAAAAAGCGTGGGATCAGTTTAAAGGCGGATTTTTTGTAGGTGGCTGCGGTAGTGCCGGTTTTGCGTTTATATGTCTTTCAAGTATTCCTACTTCTCTATTAAATTAAATATTTACAAAAATCTAATAAATCGTTTAAAGTTTAATCGATTTATTAGATAAATTATTTTTAATTATTTTTATTATTATGGTTTCGACAAATTTAATCAATTTGCAGGAAGAGTACGCTAAAACAGAAATAGCTAAAATTTTAACTTTACTCGATGAAGAACTAGTTGGATTAACGCCAGTTAAATCTAGGATTCGAGAAATTGCAGCATTATTATTAATTGATAAGTTAAGAAAAAATCTTGGTATTACTTCAGGTAGTCCAGGTTTACATATGTCTTTTACAGGAAGTCCAGGAACAGGAAAAACAACAGTTGGTTTAAAAATGGCTGATATTTTATTTCAACTAGGATATATTAAGAAAGGCCATTTATTAACTGTAACAAGAGATGATTTAGTTGGACAATATATCGGACATACTGCTCCAAAAACTAAAGAAGTTCTTAAAAAAGCAATGGGAGGAGTTTTATTTATTGATGAAGCATATTATTTATATAAACCAGATAATGAACGAGATTATGGATCAGAAGCTATTGAAATTTTACTTCAAGTGATGGAAAATCAAAGAGACGATCTAGTTGTAATTTTAGCTGGTTATAAAGAACCTATGGATAAGTTTTATGAATCAAATCCAGGATTATCTTCTAGAATAGCGAATCATATTGATTTTCCAGATTATACAACAGATGAATTATTAAAAATTGCGAAAATGATGTTAGAAGAACAACAATATCAATTAACACCTGATGCTGAAAACGCGTTAATTCAATATATAAATAAAAGAAAAGAAAAACCTTTATTTGCAAATGCTCGAAGTATTAAAAATGCTTTGGATAGAGCAAGAATGCGACAAGCAAATCGAATTTTTGATAGTCGGGGTCAAGTTTTAACCAAAAAAGAACTAGTAAATATCGAAGCTCAAGATATTTTACAAAGTACTGTTTTTCAGTCATAATTAATTGACTACTTTATTTTTTAAGTTTATCTTCAAACTCTTTCATTGAATATATAATTATGAGTTTACTTATTGTTGGTGGTACAGGAACTTTAGGTCGTCAAATTGTTCTTCAAGCATTAACTAAAGGCTATCAAGTTCGTTGTTTAGTAAGAAATTTACGAAAAGCTAATTTCTTAAAAGAATGGGGTGCAGAATTAGTTTACGGTGATTTAACAATACCTGAAACTATTCCACCTAGTTTACGAGGTATTACGGCTGTAATTGATGCTTCAACAAGTCGACCTTCAGATATATCAACTAAAAAAGTTGATTGGGACGGAAAAGTAGCGCTAATTGATGCAGCTAAAACAGCTAATGTTAAACGTTTTGTTTTTTGTTCAACTTTAAATCTCGAGCAATTTTCCACAATTCCTTTAATGAAAATGAAACAAGGAATTGAAGTAAAATTAAAAGAATCGGGAATTCCTTATACTATTTTTAGATTGACCGGTTTTTATCAAGGACTTATCGAACAGTACGCAATCCCTATTTTAGAAGATTTACCAATTTGGATTACTAATGAAAATACGTGTGTTTCTTATATGGATACACAGGATATTGCTAAATTTTGTTTAAGAGCTTTACAACTTCCGAAAACAGAAAATCAAATATTTTTCTTAGGAGGTCCGAAAGGATGGGTATCAAATGAAATCATAAAATTATGTGAACAATTAGCAGGTCAATCGGCAAAGGTTAAGAAAATTCCAGTTTTAGTTTTGAAATTTTCTAGTGAGTTTTTAGGATTTTTTGATTGGGGACAAAATATTAGTGATCGGTTAGCTTTTGCTGAAATTCTAAATGTGGAAAATAATTTTTCAAAATCTACTTTTGATTTATATAAATTATTTAAGATTGATCCAAGTGAGATAATTCAATTAGATGCTTATTTTTTAGAATATTTTGTTAGATTATTAAAACGTTTAAAAGATATTAATTTTGAAGACGTCCAAAAACAAAGAAATTTAGTAATTTAAATCTTCTTATTACGATTAGTATTTTGTAGTATGAATCATACCATTTTACTTGTAAAAATAGTTACGCCTCCTATAAAAAGTTCTTTTAAAGATGGTTTTTACGTTACTGAAATGCAGGTAAAGTTTGTACCGATTAAAACAAAATTGAATTCTAATGATGTAATTCATTTATCTATTTGGGACAATTTATCTTCTGATACTGTTAAATATTATAAAGTCAATGAGTATATTATAATTGAAGGTTATATTTCTATACGAGAAAATCTATTCAATTTATCAAATTATTCAAATTCGAACCAAATTTCAATATCAGTCACAAATTTATACCCGATATTTCAGAAAAGTTTTTTTAATACTCTTTAGTTAATTTTTGTTTAGTAGATAATAAAAGTATTTATAATTTTATTATTTTAGTATAATTAATATTATTATTAAATAATTGTAATTCTTAGGAAAAATATAATGTTAACTTTAAAAATTTTAGTATATACAACAGTAATCTTTTTTGTTTCTTTATTTATTTTTGGTTTTCTTTCAAGTGATCCTTCACGAAACCCTAACCGTAAAGATCTTGAATAAGTTATCTTAAATTAAAGTCAATAATTTACATTTAATTTATAATATTAAATAGAAATTATTTTTCCAAAAATTTATAATTTCAGTCTTATAATTTTTTAATCGCTAAATAAGTTTTTATAGTTATTTAGTGATTAAAAAATTTTAGTTTTTTTTATTTTTATTTAGAGCTTTTTAAAATATATATTCAGAGAAAAATATTTAGTTAATAATAATTATTATAGAAATAGTCTTTTTTTTATAAAATATATTATTAAATAAGTAACTCTATTTTTAGATGATATTTTTTACTAAAAGAAAAACTTAATTTTACTAATTTTTTAATGAAAAATTTTAATTTAATTACATTATTTTTTACAATTCTAATTCTTCTTACTCCAAAACAGGCATTAGCTGATATAGGCGGTTTAACTAAATGTAGTAATTCCCCTGCATTTGAAAAACGGTTAAAAGCTAGTGTTAAAAAATTAGAACAACGTCGTTTACAATACGAGGCAGATTCTCCACCTGCTTTAGCATTAGAACAGCAAATTGAAAGAACAAAAGCTCGTTTTGATAAATATGGACGATCAGATTTATTATGTGGGACAGATGGTTTACCTCATTTAATTGCAGATGGTCGGTGGAGTCATGCTGCAGAATTTATTTTACCGGGTTTTGGATTTATCTATATATCTGGTTGGATTGGTTGGGTTGGTCGGAAATATTTAAGAGCTATAAGTACAACTAAGAATCCTACAGAAAGTGAAATAATTATTAATGTTCCTTTAGCGTTAAAAATTATGACAACAGGCTATATCTGGCCTATATCAGCTTGGCAAGAATTAGTTAGTCAAGAATTAGTATTACCTTCTGATGAGGTTACAGTATCACCACGTTAAGTTAACTTTATTTAATAATAATTATATGAACGACTTTCAAAAATATTTATCAACCGCTCCTGTTTTATTAACTATTTGGATGACTTTTACTGCAGGATTTATTATAGAATTAAACAGGTTTTTCCCCGATATGTTAGGCCTTTATTTTTAGGTTATTAATAAAAGACAAGAATTTTAATTCTTGTCTTTTATTAAATAGATTTAATTTGATTAACCAAACTTACCTGTTGTTGATGCAATTACAAATGCTGCATATGTTAAAATATAACCAACTGCAAAATGAACTAATCCAACTAAACGAGCTTGAACAATTGAAAGTGCTACAGGCTTATCACGCCAACGAATTAAATTTGCTAACGGTGTTCTTTCATGAGCCCAAACTAAAGTTTCAATTAACTCTTGCCAGTAACCACGCCAAGAAATTAAGAACATAAAACCTGTTGCCCAAATTAAGTGACCAAATAAGAACATCCAAGCCCAAACTGATAAGTTATTCATACCAAATGGATTATAACCGTTGATTAATGGTGAAGAATTTAACCATAAATAATCACGTAACCAACCCATAATATAGTTCGATGATTCATCAAATTGTCCAGGATTTCCACCCCAAATAGTCATATGTTTCCAATGCCAATAGAATGTTACCCAACCTATCGTATTTAACATCCAAAACATTGCTAAATAAAAAGCATCCCATGCAGAGATATCACAAGTACCCCCACGACCAGGTCCATCACAAGGGAAACTATAACCAAAATCTTTTTTATCAGGCATTAATTTTGAACCTCGTGCATCTAAAGCGCCCTTCACTAAAATTAGTGCAGTAACATGTAAACCTAATGCAATAGCATGATGGACTAAAAAATCACCAGGTCCAATTGTTAAGAATAAATCATTTTTATTATTATTAATAGCTTCTAACCAGCCTGGTAACCAGACTTGATTTCCAGCAATTGTAGCTGGGCTAGTTGATGATGATAATAAAACATTAAATTCATAAACTGCTTTACCTGAAGCAGCTTGAATATATTCTGCGAAAACAGGTTCAAATAAGATTTGTTTTTCCGGTTGACCAAAAGCTACAACTGTATCATTATGGATATATAATCCTAACGTATGGAAACCTAAAAATAAAGAAACCCAGCTTAAATGAGAAATAATTGCTTCTTTATGTTCTAACATACGTGCTAAAACATTATTTTTATTTAATTCAGGATCATAATCGCGAACAAAGAAAATAGCACCGTGTGCGAAAGCACCAACCATTAAGAATCCGGCAATATACTGATGATGAGTATATAAAGCTGCCTCAGTTGTAAAACTCTTTGATAAATAAGCGTATGGTGTTAAAGCATACATATGTTGAGCTGTTAAAGAAGTTGCTACTCCTAATGAAGCTAGAGCTAAACCTAGTTGCATATGTAGTGAATTTGTTATTGTTTCAAATAATCCTACATGACCAGCTCCTAGTCTTCCTCCTGGAGGACGATGAGCGTCTAAAATTTCTTTCATATTATGGCCAATACCGAAGTTTGTTCGATACATATGACCAGCAATAATAAAAACAACACTAATTGCTAATTGATGATGAGCAATATCACTTAACCATAAAGCTTGAGTTTGTGGATGGAACCCACCTAAGAATGTTAATATTGCTGTTCCAGCTCCTTGGCTTGTTCCATAGATATGTTGCGCTGTATCTGGATTTTCTGCATAAACTGTCCAATTTCCTGTAAAGAATGGAGTTAATCCAGCTGGATGCGGAGGTGTAGTTAAAAAATTATCCCATCCAATATGAATTCCCCGAGAAGCTGGAATAGCAACATGAACTAAGTGCCCTGTCCATGCTAATGAGCTTACACCTAAAAGACCCGATAAATGATGGTTTAATCGTGACTCATTATTTTTAAACCAAGATAAACTTGGTCGGAATTTTGGTTGTAAATGAATCCAACCTGCAAATAATAGAACACATGAAAGAATAACTAATCCAACCGAACCAGTATATAGTTCTTGATTAGTTCTAAAACCAATTGTATACCACCATTGATATACTCCTGAAAAAGCTATATTAACAGGATATGAATTTCCTTTACTAAAAGCTTTTAAAGCAGATTCACCAAAATGAGGGTCCCAAATCGAATGAGCAATTGGTTTTACTTTTAAAGGATTACTAACCCACTGTTCAAAGTTACCTTGCCATGCCACATGAAATAAATTTCCAGCAGTCCAAAGGAATATAATTGCTAAATGACCAAAATGAGATGCGAAGATTTTTTGATATAAATTTTCTTCAGTCATTCCATCATGGGCTTCTAGATCATGTGCAGTGGCTATCCCATACCAAATTCTTCGTGTGGCTGGATCTTGTGCTAGGGCTTGGCTAAACTTTGGAAATTTAGTTGCCATAATTTTTAGCTAGATTTTTATATAATTTATAGTTATAAATAAAAACAAAATGAAAAATTAATTAAAATTTAAAAATTTACTAAGAATTCGTATTTTCTATCTAGCTAATTGATAAAGCTCTAGCTAAAAAGAATGACCATGTTGTTCCAATACCACCTAATAAATAATGTGCTAAACCTACAGCTCTACCTTGTGTTATACTTAATGCTCTTGGCTGAATTGCAGGAGCAAAATTTAATTTATTATGAGCCCATACAATAGATTCAATTAATTCTTGCCAGTAACCTCTACCACTAAATAAGAACATTAAACTAAATGCCCAAATAAAATGAGCTCCTAAGAAAATTAATCCATAAGCTGATGACGCTGATCCGTAAGATTGAATTACTTGAGAAGCTTGTGACCATAAAAAGTCACGTAACCAGCCATTAATCGTAATTGCACTTTTAGCAAAATTACCACCAGTAATATGAGAAATTGCTCCATCAGGTGTAATAGTACCCCAAACGTCTGATTGCATTTTCCAACTAAAGTGGAAAATTACCACAGAAATCGAATTATACATCCAAAATAAACCTAAGAAAACATGATCCCAGCTTGAGCTTTGACATGTACCTCCTCTTCCTGGTCCATCACACGGGAAACGGAATCCTAAATTAGCCTTATCTGGAATTAATTTAGAGCTTCGAGCATAAAGAACACCTTTTAATAGAATTAAGACTGTTACATGAATTGTAAAAGCATGAATATGGTGTACCATAAAATCAGCGGTACCTAATTTGATCGGCATCATTGCTATTTTACCACCGATTCCAACAACGTCTCCGCCAAAAGCATAACTAGTTGTAGCTAATGCATTAGGGGCTGTTGTTCCAGGTGCTAATAAATGAATGTTTTGAATCCACTGAGCAAAAATAGGTTGTAATTGAATTGCTTTATCCGAGAACATATCTTGTGGTCGACCTAAAGCTCTCATTGTATCATTATGAATATAAAATCCGAAAGCATGAGAACCTAAGAAGATACAAACCCAATTTAAATGAGAAATTATCGCATCACGATGACGTAAAACACGATCTAATAAATTATTATAGTTATTAGCAGGTGTATAATCTCTAACCATAAAAATTGCACCATGTGCCGCACCACCTACAACACAGAATCCACCAATCCACATATGGTGAGTAAATAAAGATAATTGTGTTGCGTAATCAGTAGCTAAATAAGGATATGGTGGCATTGCATACATATGATGAGCTACAATAATACTTAAAGATCCCATCATAGCTAAATTAATTGCTAATTGCGCATGCCAAGATGTTGTTAAAATTTCATATAAACCTTTATGACCTTCACCAGTAAAAGGCCCTTTATGAGCTTCTAAAATTTCTTTCATGCTATGACCGATACCCCAATTAGTACGGTACATATGACCAGCAACAATAAATAAAACTGATAATGCTAAATGGTGATGCGCAATATCACTTAACCATAAGCCACCTGTTACTGGGTTTAAACCACCTTTAAAAGTTAAAAAATCAGAATATTGGTTCCAATTACCACTAAAGAAAGGTGTTAAACCTTCACTAAAGCTTGGATACAATTGTGCCATTAATTCTCGATTAATTAAAAATTCATGTGGTAACGGAATTTCTTGTGGCGCTACCCCTGCATCAAGTAATTTGTTAATTGGTAATGCGATATGAATTTGGTGACCAGCCCATGATAAACAACCTAAACCTAGCAAGCCTGCTAAATGGTGATTCATCATTGATTCGGCATTCTGGAACCATTCTAATTTCGGAGCTGCTTTATGATAATGGAACCAACCTGCGAATAACATTATTGCAGACATACATAATCCACCAATAGCGATCCAATAAAGTTCTACTTCACTTGTTATACCTTCAGCACGCCACATTTGGAACCAGCCAGAAGTTGTTTGTACGCCTTGAAAGTTTCCACCTACATCAGCATTTAAAATTTCTTGCCCTACAATAGGCCAGACTACTTGTGAACTTTGTTTAATTCCAATTGGATCTGTTAACCATGCTGAGTAGTTAGAAAAGTAAGCTCCATGAAAATGCATACCACTAATCCATAGAAAAATGATAGCTAATTGACCAAAGTGTGCACTAAAAATTTTTCGTGATACTTCTTCTAAAGAACTCGTTTGACTATCAAAATCATGAGCATCTGCATGTAAGTTCCAAATCCAAGTAGTTGTTTTTGGACCTTTAGCTAATGTTCGAGAAAAATGTCCAGGTTGTGCCCATTTCGCGAAACTAGTTTCAACAGCGTCTTTTTCTACAAAAATTTGTACATTTTTTGTTCGACGTTCAGTTGAGCTTATTGCCATTGTTTTCTCCTTTTGGGAGACGAAAATCTATGAAACGCTCATATAAATTAACTAAACAAAATTTTTAAAGTATGAGTTTTCTAACTAGTATTATACTTAAAACAACTGAAAATTTATTGAATATTAATTTAATTTTTTATTTTAAATACTAAGATAACACTAAAGGAAAAATGAATTTCTGGGTCTAATAATAAATTTTAAAATTTTCTTATTAATAGCTG